>JGI12316J14372_10001826_pt1 | contig 25205 bp, 21 predicted proteins | sample MarCyaLeptolynsp_FD_14372 | JGI IMG/M metagenome (IMG submission 14372)
GCCGTACCATCCTCGCCGAATTAGAACAAGTCGGACGTGTATCGGTTAAAGACCTCAGCGACAAACTCAATGTGAGCGAAGTCACCATCCGGCAAGACCTATGCGCCCTCGCCGATGCCAATCAACTCGAACGTACTCACGACGGTGCAGTCCTGCCGACTTCACGCGGGACAACACCCGAACTATCTTTTGATGTGCGTCGGTATCTGTCATCTGTGCTGAGGTAATGACACCATCAAATTGATAGCTCTCGTGCTATGATACGTTTTATATCCTAGCAGTGAACTTTCTTTTCATCGAATAGAAATACCAATTACGATTTCTTTCAAACATGATTAAGAGATTATTTTAGTATCATCCAAATTCATTCTTGACTGGTCACTCAAAAATAATTATACTTACAATCAAGAAAGGAAAAGCAATGCCTAGACCAAAATCATTCAATCGGGATAAAGTTGTCCAACAAGCAATGGATGTATTCTGGGAAAAAGGATATGAGGCAACATCTATCACCGATATTACTGATGCCACAAATCTCAAACCAGGAAGTATTTATAATACATTTGGAAGTAAACATGCACTTTATCTGGAAGCTTTAGATTTCTACGAAGTCCATGTTGGTGGCAAATTATTCGCTGTTCTTGATGAATCGGTTTCTGGAATAAATGCGATTCGAAATTTATTCGCAAAGTTAATAGAATCCGAATTATCAGATCAACGAGGATGTTTTATGCACAATGCCATGATAGAGCGGGCAACATGTGATGAAGATGTTGAAAAACGCGCTTGTATTGCGAAAGAACAAGGTACGGCAATATTCAAGCATGCCTTAGACCGTGCCGTAGAATATGGAGAAATTTCCAATGACAAAAATACCGATGAAGTTGCTCTTTATTTGGTTGGCACAGTGTATGCAGTTCGTAGCTTAGCTCGTGTTACAAATCAACGTAGTGAGCTTGAACAGGTCGTTAACATTGCCCTTTCTATACTAATATAATTTTTTTTGCGTTTATTTTTGAACGAACACTCAAAATCGAGAGGTGATAACATTGTACAATTAATAAAAAGAAGTAATAGTCAGTAAGATAGAAAGTCTGTATAGGTGAGTTGTTTTGTATTTAGCAGGCAAGGTGTTATGTAAGCATCGTGTCATATCCACATAAATGTCATAAGGAGATAATCAAATGAGTAAGTTACACAATAAAACAGCAGTTGTTACTGGCGGGAATAGTGGTATTGGTTTGGCAGTGGCAAAAGAATTTGTTGCACAAGGTGCTAATGTTATCATCACCGGACGCGACCAAGCACGCCTAGATGAGACTGCTCAGGCAATCAATGTATCGGCTGTTCAAGCCGATGTACGTGATACTGAAGCCTTAGAAGCTATGTTTGAACAAGTGCAGAAAACACACGGTGGCGTGGACATCTTGTTTGTCAATGCAGGTATTGCCCGCATGGGACCTATTGAAGTTATGACAGAAGATATATTCAACGAAGTCATGGACATTAACTTTAAAGGCGCATTCTTCACAATACAAAAAGCACTACCTATCATGCGAGATGGTGGGTCAATCATTCTGAATGGTTCAGTTAATGCCACAGTAGGATTCGCCAATGCTTCGGTGTATTCTGCGAGTAAGGCTGCAGTCCACTCGCTAGCACGTACACTAAGTGCCGAACTAGCAGAGCGTAAAATTAGAGTGAACACATTGAATATTGGTCCAGTCAATACCCCACTCTATGGAAAACTCGGCTTACCTCAAGAGGCAGTAGAACAATTCGCTGGTACAGTTCTGAACAAGTTAACTATCAAACGATTTGGTACTCCAGAAGAAATTGCTAACGCCGCAGTATTCTTGGCATCGGATGAATCATCATTTGTTGTCGGTTCAGAATTGGCAATCGACGGAGGCATGCTCATCAACGCACTTTAGTCGTATAAAGTAAGCAACATCGATGTCCCACACTAACCTATTGTGTGGGACATTAGATTGCCATAACCTCACACTTTGTATTTTGTGAAACGCTTTCAATCAAAAATACACTCAATATAAATCAAATATTTGTGTTCTTCTTGAACTTTGTGGTTATCATTGAGCCGCAAGGTAGTGGTTAAAAGGTAAGTGGTGAAGTGTATTTGATACACTAGCCGCATGATACAAGAAACCACCACGTTTACCTGTCGTGCATGCGGCAGTGCAAATATCATTAAAACGGAACGAACAAATGTGGCAACCCTCAATATCATTGTAAGGATTGCAAAGTGTATGGTGTGTTGAAACCAACCCAGCGACATTCAGCTCAAACACGACAAGAAGTATTGAAAGCCAGTCAAGAACGTATGAGTCTACGGGGGATTGAACGGGTGTTCAATGTGTGCCGTCAGACGGTTGTTAAATGGATTCAACAGCATGTTTGGCAGTTACCTGTTCTAAGTGACACATTGGTACTTTATGAAGTCGGTGATGTTCTGGAAATTGACGAATTATGGTCATTTGTTGAAGGTAAGAACCACAAGCGATGGATTTGGGTTGCTCTATGTCGCCGGACTCGTCAAATTGTGGCTTACTACATTGGCAAACGAGATGCCTTAGCGGCTCAACAATTGTGGCAACGCATTGAATACCCTTATTATGTCCAATGTATACCGAACAATATCAAGCCTATAATGGAGCGTTACCCGAACACTTGCATTGGGCGAAAGAAAAGAAGAGCGGTGCAACATCACACATCGAACGCTGGAATAACACGCTCAGACAACGTCTAGCTCGATTTGTCCGAAAAACTTTATCTTTTTCTAAGTGCGACCGAATGCACCACATCATGCTTGAATGGTTTGTCATCAACTATAATTTGCAGATTGCATCATCACTTACAAATTAACCACTACTTATAAGTGTTCACAACGGAAATGTTAGTATAAAGGTACTACCTGAACCAAGCTGACTTATTACTTTAACATCTCCATTATTTCTCTCCATTAGTGACTTAACAATAGATAAACCTAACCCTGTCCCTCCTTCATCAAGCTGTTGAATTGTATGGGCACGGTAAAATCGATCGAATATTTTATCAAGATCATCCTTTGGTATTCCGTACCCTTCATCGCGAATATAGATGTTTATATGTTGGTTTAGCAAGTCAGCATTAATTTCTACAAATACTTGGGAATAAGGTGGGGAGTATTTTATTGCATTGGATAGAATATTAACAATAATACGAGATATTTGTACTTTATCTACTTTAATTAAAAAAGTACCTGGTGGCTCTGTAAAAACGATAGTGATATCTTTTTTTTCTGCAAGTAATCTTACATTAAATATAGCATTCATTATACTTTCTATGATATCAACATCTTGTATATCTAGCGGTTCACTTTCTGATTGTGCAAGATCAAGGACACTAGTAACAAGTTGTTTCATTGTATTCAAAGCATGTTCAATTGTATCTACATGTCTAAAAACAAGACTCCAATCCTCCCTACCAAATTTCCGAATCATGTAGATTGAATTTGATACAATGGAAAGCGGATTTTTTAAATCATGTGTTGTGGTTGCAATAAAGTCTGTCTTAATTTCAAGCAATCTTTTCAAATACCGAGTTTCTTGCTCGTGATATTCTTGAATCCTACGGAAGCTTTCTTGAATATAAAGTTGGCTTCGTATTCGAGCAAGAGTCTCCCCACTGTGGATAGGCTTGGTTATATAATCTTGTGCTCCAGCCTCAAATGCTCTTTTTTTCATCTCATAGTCTGTATGGCCTGTTAAGAAAATTATCGGGGTATCTTTTGTTAAATCTTTAGATTTAAGATATTTACAGACTTCGAATCCATCCATATCTGGCATTGAGATATCTAACAATATTAAATCAGGTAGTGAAACATCAATCAGTTTATAGGCATCATTTGCTTTAACACTACTTTTAACAGAATACCCCTCAGAATTCAGTAACACTCTAAGTATTTCAATATCAGATGAATTATCATCAACTATAAGAATGTATCCCATAAACCCTCATTTTTAGTGAAATTAGATAGTATCTCTAGAGCGTCCTTAAGTAATTTTGCAACAGAGAGTTCTACAATGCTTACTGATACTTTGGATTTTCAACTAGTATTGGAATTTAGCGTATAGCAGGATATATGTATATTATATGTGCCACACTTCTTCACCAGATAAAATCATAGCTAGTTGTTGCGGAAAAAGATCTAAATCTATAGGTTTAGATATAAAGCTATCAAATCCCAATTCACGTGCCACACTAATTTCACTAATATGAACAGTACAAGCAACAATTGGGATGTCTTGATATGATGGAATGTTTTTCAAATATGCAAATACTTCATACCCATCCATTCCTGGCATCTCTAAATCTAAAAATACAATATGAACATCACTAAGCTTGTTTATAGATTCTTCAAGGTCGTATGTGCGATGAATCTGTGTTGAGCTAAGTCCTTCTAAATTAAGAATTTCTGTCATTACATTCAAATTCTTTACATCATCATCGATAATCAGCGCGTGTTGCATATCATTATCCTAACTGTATTGGACTTTATAAATTATTATCTCCCCAAATAGGGTTTCCCTCGATTATATTAGCAATTTGTGATGAGAATTTATCGTAGTTTATGGGTTTTGAAAGGAAACCTGCAAAACCTTTCGATTTGCATATAGGAATTGCGACATCTTTATTGGTTGCGGAAACTGCAATAATCGGTATTTTTTGAAAATCACTTACAGCTTTGATTTCATCAAAAATATCATACCCTGTTATTCCACGAGGAAACATCAGGTCAAGTAAGATAACATCAACTATAGCAAAGGCATGTAGTTGATGAATAACATTGTTTCCCCAACGTTCGACTTGAACTTTCGCACCATTCAACTCTAAAATAGTTTTGATTACGGCCAAATTAGCATTGTCATCCTCTATGATAAATATTTTCTTGTTTTTTAGCTGATCACTCATTTTACAGAAGAGTAAGAAATATTTACTTACCCGACTTTTCCTTTCTAACTAAATCGATAAGTTTATGTACGTAAAGATATATGAAAACTTGAATTTTTATAAAAATAATATAATTACCAATTGCTAGATTACAAACCATACTTCCTCCCCATCTAATATCTTATTCAAGGTTTTTGCAAATGTTTCTAGTTTAATAGGTTTGGCAACTACACCACTGAAACCAGCTTGGCGTAGTTTATCTACTTCTTCATTCATAACACTTGCTGTAAGAGCTATAATTGGCAAATCCATAAAAATGGGATGATTACGAAACAATTTCAGCATCTCAAAACCATCAATTGGTTGCATATGAATATCTAGGAAAATAATTGATGGTTGGGGATCAAGAGCTTCAGTTTTACTAATAATATCCTTACTATCTTCGAATACATTAAAATGTTCAATTCCCAAGGTCTCAACTAGTAGAACCTGTAAAATTGCACGACTTGGAGCATCATCTTCGACATATAATACAATGGGATTAGACTTCATATTTACCAGCTTTCTACAAGAATTTAAATTACATTAAATAATTATTTTGTCAGTTAACAGGTAATGTAATATGAAATGTTGTTCCCTGACCTATGCAACTTTCAATCCAGATTTTCCCTTGATGAGCTTCTACAATACTTTTTGTTATTGGCAGACCCAAACCTGTTCCCCCACCAGATCGCAAACCTGTATTTGTCTGTTTAAAGGGTTGGAATACATTTTCGTAGTCCTCCGTTAAAATGCCAGGTCCTGTATCTTTTACATCAATTAGAACACTATTTTCTGACAGATGTCCTGAGATGGTAATTTCACCATCATTTGTAAACTTACAGGCGTTTGAAACAAGATTAAGCATTACTTGATAAAGTCTCTGTTTATCACCTGTGATTAGGGGGAGATGGTCGTCAATTTGCAAATTAATTTCAACGTCCTTTTCAGATGTCAAAGCCTTTGCAGTTTCAGCCGCTTTTATTAAAATATGAGTTAAATCGATGTCATCTTGTACAAAGAGACGTAACGAACCAGATTCGATTTTTGACATATCTAAAACATCGTTGATTAAATCCAACAAATGCTCTGAGCTATCAACTACTTGCACTAGGGCATCTTTTTGACGATCATTAATTGGTCCCATAACCCCATTTACTACAAACTTCGTAAAGTTTATGCATGCATTTAGAGGGGTTCTGAGTTCATGTGACATACTGGCAAGAAAGCTTGATTTTACTTGATTTGATCGTTCTGCTTCATGGCGAGCTTCTTCTATTTCTCTATAAAGATTTGCGTTATAAATAGCAATAGCTATCTGAGCTGCAAGAGAGTTTAAAACAATTACATTATCATCATTAAAATGATCTATTTGGTCTGACTGTAAATCTAATACGCCAACAAAATCAGCACCAACAATCATTGGTATTACTAATTCGGAACGTGTGTTGGGCACTAGAGGGTCTTTAAAATGTTGTGTAGATTGTGCAACATCATTAATAATGATTGATTTTCTTTCACGTCCAGCCAAAGGAACTAAACCTTGAATATCACTTATATGAAAACGTTTATTTCTATTTTTCATGCTCGCACCTGCCCTACCAGTGCCAGCAACTAAGAGAAGCATTTGAGTCTCAGAAGAATAGAGGAAAATTGAAACATGATATAAATTGAAACTGTCTTTTGTTTGTTCAACTACTTGTGGCAATAGTTCTTCAATATTTAGAACCTGTGTAATCTGTCGAGAAATATCTGCGGCTGTTTGTAAGTCTTGAGTACGCTCTTGAATCCGTAATTCAAGGGAATTAATTATCTGACTCAACTCATTAGACATAAAGCGGAATGTGTCAGCGAGTTTGCCAATTTCGTTTCGTGTACTGACAGGAATTTCAACACTAAAATTACCACGACTGATCAATTGCGCACTTTCTGTTAACTGCACAATAGGTCTTACAATACGACGTGCTATTATAAACACAAATATAGCAATTACACTTGAATATATAATCATGATAATTGCTATACGAATAATTAAATCATTTGTGGGTGCAGTGATTTCTTCAATTGGTAGAATTGCCAGTGCAATCCAGTTATTATTATCTAAACTTGAATTGGGTACATAACTATAAAAGTTTGTTTCACTTGTAACTGAATCTGTTTCGATAGTAGATCCACTTTGCCCTAAAAGGGCTGCTTGAACTGCATCTAATTCGCTAATATCTCTAAATACATCTTGGATATTAGGGGCGATTACTATGACTCCCTCTTGATTAACAAAGTTTAGCTCTCCATTCTCCCCAATAGGTGTTTCAGCCAAAATGTCAGTAAAATACCGAGCATCAACATTTGCAACAAGAATACCATTAACATCACTTGTATCAGGCGAAATTAGAGAGGCAGCAATGGTTATTACAAAACGTTGTGCTGCTGTTAGGAAATACACATCTGTAATAAAGATACCGTCTTCAGTAACCACATTCTGAAACCATGGTTGATTTGATAAATTCCCCGTTACTTGATCGGTTGAGGATACTATTTCACCATCAAGGTCAACAATGTAGAATGAAGTATAAATGTTTCCTTGTGTCTCCTTAATAGAACTCAAAAAATTAATTTGATCTTCTGGTGCCGAGTTGGGGTTAACAAGTACTTCATATTGTGATAATACAGAGATTTCATTTCGACGTTCCCGTAAGAAATCTTCAAAGAATCCTGCTACTGATTCACCTGTATCACGTACATCACTCCCTATTTGGGTCTCTAGGCTATCTCTTGCTTGCAAAATAACCACAATTCCAATTGTCAAATTAGAGACTAGTAAAGAAAGTAAAACAAACATAATAAGTTCAGTTTGAATACTATTCCTGAAGGACGAATAGAAATGCTTTACTCTGGAATTACTACTCATGTTAGCCCCCTAATGACTTTACAAAATCACCATTTACTAAAGCATTAATATCAAGCGATTCTTCAATAAAACCAATATTTAAGAAAAAATTCATGGAGATGTCTGCTGTTGTATAAATGGATGAGCTTGAGTTGTTTGTGAGGTCGAACGCTTGTAAATTATCTTCAAGTGAATAGAGTTTCATACCACCTAAGGAAATAGGAACATCTTCAGGCGTAATATTTGTTCTTTTTGCAATAATACGATAAGCTTCTTCTGGATTGTCTTGCATCCACAAGTAGCCTCTATTTGTAGCACGCAAGATGGCTGTAATTTGATCTGGATATTTCTCGATAATTTCTTGTCTAAAACTGATTGTATCTAATATAACTCCAGGGGTTTCTGCTGTACTCCCTAAAAGTACTGCTCCATTATCTAGTGCCTTAACTGCAAAATCACCAAATGTGTGACCTGCATCTATGCGATTATCAACCAGTGCTTGAGGAATATCAGCTTCACCAACATCTACTATTATGACCTCATCTAGTTGAATGTTATAAACCCCTAAAAGCTGTTCAACGAAGAGGTGACTAAAGCTACCTCTTGTTAAGCCTATACGTGCACCTTTTAGGTCTTCAATACGCTTAATATTTCCGTTACTTAGTAATACGTCACCGCCACTAGAATCATCTAATACCCAAACTGCTTGTAGCTCAACTCCGGCATTAACTAATCCAACTAGGTCAGCAAATGCAACTAAAGACCCGTCGTTTTTACGCTGAGCAAGATCAGCCATACCAGTTGCTTGATCCTCGAAAAACGATAATTCAATATTTGCTCCTTCTTCTTCAAAGAAGCCCAGCTCGTCTGCAATATATAGTGGGCCAACGCCAACCCAAGAATTAACACCAATCCGAATTGGAGTATCAGGTTGTTGAATGTTTTCATTGCTGTTAGCACATCCAACTAATGTAAAAACTAATCCAACTACAATTATGAGTAATTTATACATTGTACTTCTACTCCTTATTATCTAATTTCGTGTTTTGTATATCAAATGTAACATAATATAATTGTATTATTGAATTAAGGTTTGTAGTAATATATTTTTTTATCATTATGATAATCCTCTTCTAATTTCTTGTTTTAGGTATGTCACTGGCAATTTTTTGAATCAAGATAAGATCATGATGGAGGCTCAAATTTTACTTCAAAGATAGCCCGGCGATATTCAATTATATACAAATCAGATGGATACGACGGTAAGACGAGCATAGCTCAATTAGCAAATTCAACTAGTTGCTATGCTTTATCTGAATTATGAAAGATGGCATGGTCAATATTATCAATATGCTTTGAATTGATTCAAGTACCTTGCCCAGATATTTTACGTAAATATAGTGCTCACATTGATTTGGTTCATAGTGCTGATCTAAGCCTTGATTCTAATCATACTTATGAATCCAAATGATTTGATCTGAACTATACTGTGTGAGTTTTGTCATATATCTCTGATGCCTTTAGATAGTGGTATCCCTCTGGGTATATATTATTTGTTACTAATCAGATATTTAGTAGAAAATTCAATGTTGCAAAGGTACTGTGTTTTAATTGCACAATCAACAAACTAAATGGATGTAATGAGTTGAACCAATTTTTGGTAAATGGATCTAATTACTGTTCTATCAAAGGTGATTGCCCCTTCAAAAGATCTTTTGGTTGACTGGAAATTGTACGGAGTGGTTTGTCTTGCAACCAATGCTCGAGAATAAGTGTCATGATGAGCAATTACAAACCACTCCTGACATAATTGATGGTTGGTCTTGAGTGGTATATAATAAATATTTTCAATTTGAGGTAGCCTATCGCATGGTAACCCAAATATCCAAATTTCGGCAGCGACTTGACTGAGTTGTGTATAAATTGGGATTTGAGGGATAAAAAGCTTAAGCTGTTGGAAACCCACAAATATTGAGGTTGAAACTTGTTGACAAATTATGGTCTGCTCAATGTTTGAAGACCAATGTTGTAACATACGAGCCTGATATGAGAAAATATTTTGGGAGCTATCTTTTACTAAAAGTTCATAAACAGAAAAGTCTGTATCAATTGAGTGTTTCATAATAATCTCATTTTAGAGTTCAGTAAATTACATTGAAGATATGAATTGGCGCAGTTGTTGATGGGCATTAGCAACAACTGGTCTAGATAAAGTGACTACGCCCTGAAAATGGACAGATGGATTAAAATGATGATGTCTTGGAATTTCTATAGTAGCAACTGCTCGGGAAAATCGATCATTGTAGGCTACACAGAATAACTCATTACTCAATTGTTCCTCTGCTGATATGGGAATGTAGTGGATATGAGTAAGTTGTGGCAATCCACTATATGGTAAACCAAATACCCAAATGTTAGATGCTACCTTACTTATCTCCTTATATGTTGGAATAAGTGGAATAAAGTGTTGTAAATGCTGAAGCCCTAAAAACACATCAGCATCTAGTTTTTGATCAATAATATTAGACTCAATAGTTGTACACCAATATTCAACCATTGATCGGGGTTGGGAAAAGATATTCAATGGTTTATCTTGCGTGAATATTTTATAAACAGAAAATTGACTGTCAAAGCAAGTAGTCATTAGATATTGCCTATCGTTGAATGTGAGATCAATATCGTATAGAGGGTTGATTTATCTTAATCTGTTGATACATTACATGATATACATCAGACAAACACTCTTTATCAAATGATGAGAGATGCTTATAGTAATTTTATTGTTATCTAGCTGATGTTGTAAATAATTTTTTGACTTCCTCAATACCGACGGCTGCAATTAAACACGGACAAAATAGACTTACGCTGATAAGTTGAATATGAAGATTTTGAAAATAAAAACCAGGTGGTGCTTACAATCATTCTGTTAATAGATTAAGTAATTATATAACACAATATTTCCTTACTCTCTATTTATTAGTCTTCAATCTTGAGGTAAATTACTCAATTTGATTTTAATTTCAATATCTGCGAGTTGAAGTAGGTCATCATCAGCTAGGACATAGACATTATGTGGGGTAAGTCGCTTGTTATTGAGCCATGACCCATTCCGGCTTTGTAGATCTTCGACCTGCCATAAGTCATCTGTATATAATAACTTAATATGTTTGCGAGATATGCCTTCAACAGATAATGGCAGATCTGCTAGATTAAGGTCAGGTACAAATGAGCTTTGTATATCAATTCTCCCAATGACGATATCTTTAAGAATATAAAAACTAATATCAAGATCCAGTTGCATGATGTGCAAGGTGATCGATGACTTATGTGGTGTATTAGTTTGATGAAGATGATTGCGAATTCGAGTCCATGGCTCACTTTCATCAAAAAATTGTTCCAGAGTCTCGCGACTACTGCATGTTGAATCATTGTCTTCGAGCGATTTTTTGAATTTTTGCTGTGAGTCATTCCGGTTAGTAGGCTGATGACGACCATATTTTGGTTGTTTGAAATCCATACATACCCCAAACTAAATTATTCGTTAAATATTCTTGTTAAACATAGATTGTTCTTGAAGAAATTGCCTAGCTTCTTGTAGAGCTGCCTCATTCGTTGCTGCAAAGGAAAACTCATGGTTTCCTTTGTAGGTTAGGAAGGCTAGGCGTTTAGCAATATCCCACATTGATTTTAGAAATGAGTTCATACCTACAAAAATCATAAGGCGCATTCCAGGATGAAGTTGCTGGATAAGAGTTTTGATTTGGACAACTGCATTTGGCGGTAAACTATGAAACATTTTCATATTATGAATGATAACAACCTCTTCATATGGGCTGGCATCAATAAGATTTGCACCGGTTTGCTCGGCTTGAAAAATATCTTCCCATATCCACTTATCTGAATATGTAACTATCATAACGCGAGGATTTTGCTCATGCCAACTCACTACAATTGACATATTTTGTATCCTTTACTCTATAGATATTTACTATCAAAATACTTCATAGTTAATATGGTTCATTTTGGTATTTTATTTATTATTATTACTATAATAATATTATTTTTAGTTCAAATCGACTCCTCTATGGCTTCCTGATTTGAAATTTTCTCCAGATACATAGGCAATTTATCTACTTTCAGGGGTTTGCTAACCAACCCATCAAACCCTGCTTGTAAGATATGGTCTAATTTGATAGGGAAGGCAGTATGAGCTATGATGGGGTTGTTGAAACCCATTGTCCGCAAACGCCTGAGGAATTCATAACCACCTAAGACAGGTATATTGATTTCGATAAACACAAGATCTACCTGGTTTTGCATACCTATGACTTGTGATGGGTGTGCTATAAGTTCCGTCGTATAACCTAGGTTGGATAATGCTTGATTTAATGCTTTTAACCCAGGTAAACTATTCTCAACAATGATAGCTAATTTCTTTTGAGTTAACATAATAAATGGGCTCCTTTTAACTAAAAATGATGGTCATAGTTGATTATCAACTACAACTCTGAGTGTGATCACATTTATTATTCAATCTCACTAGACTTCCATTAGGCTATTCTCGATGTGATCTGCCTTTGCAGCTTGACAACAGTAGACTCTAGGATGACGCCCCCAATGATCTTTGTTATGACAATAAGAGCAATGGGGATTCGCACAGGTAAATTTACGATACTTAACTAAGTTTATAGATAGAGTAATTGGCAAATATACAAGCTGCTGACTAATATGATCATATTCCATCGTAACTACATGGATATTGTGGGATGTTGTTATGTTATTAGTTGCCTCAAAATATTGATCTAATCTTGACATTATTCTCACTTTCCTAACAGATCATAATAGATGGGTGTACACCTATTGGTAATTGAAAAGCCGAATATCAGTTATATTTTGACTCCACTCAACAAGTACAAAAAACAGCCTCAGCATGGACAACGACAGATATTGAAAACGAGAAATTAAATCAAGTTCAGTTCATCTAACCCATCTATGTCTGTCAACCTCCCTTAGAGAGAGCAGAATTACAGACGATTGGTTTTTGCGTTGTTAGATCACCAATCCACTCAAAAAATGCAATGAAAATCATCAAATCGATTGTATTCACACATTGGTATAACAGCATAAGGAAGATTAATTGGTACGACCTTTGAACTAATTACTTGTTTTCTTGGCTTTTTGCATTGCAAGCAGTAAATTATATTTGGGATAAGTATTGACTTTTTCAATGTTCACTTGATGTATATATTCATATTTAAGATAATCCAAACAACTAACAAGCGGTTTGTCTGATTTATTCTTAACTTCAATATTTACATATAGCCCGTTATATATTAGATGAAGCCGATTTTAGTGTACAACATAATTGACCTAACACAAAGTTTCTCGCACAAGATTTCCAATAATTAACGCATTGCTTTTTCTTAATTTCCAAGAATTACGATTTACGAAAATCCACCTCGCCAAATGCCCCTCTGGTATCTCTAAAAATTGATCAATTCGCTCCAAATATGAGTCGATGAATTGTTGCATTTCATGAATCCATCTTTGCATTTCATGCCCTGATATTTCCTTAGCACCTTTTATCGATACAACATATCCTTTAAATCGAGCTAATAGATCTCACTTCTCTCCTATATAAAATACTGAATGTTCCTATAGATCAATCTGCCCTAAACATTTCACGAAACCCTGCACTTTTTTCTTGTATTGACGCACTTTTTCTCGATAAACAAGTGCAGCAGCTTTGGCAGGGTTTTGAGCTTGCCAACCCAATAAAATCCAACCTTCTCCTACCCATTAGGCACATCGCCCTAGCGATAAATATTCTACACCGCGCCATGGAATTTGCTGGTACAAATAAATAGTTCGCGCCTAGCATAATTATTTGCTCAATAGTGAAAATATTTGCTTGATTTAGCGGCTCGATTCTACTATCACCTAGTCTAGGAATCAGGCTTACTGAGGTATTGAGATATTCGTATGTATACACATTTGCTTGCTGTCTAGCAATCACACTTTCAGGTGGCAAATCCTCAAGCGGAAGTAGTGCAGTTGAGTTTTTAAGAATGGAGAGATTATATGATAACGCAACCTTACAATTTAATTTTCTATCCTCTTCTGTAACAATTTTTAATATTTTTGTTTTATTATTTAATAGCTTATTTATAGATAATTCATAAGCGCCTTTACCCTAATCTTCTAATAAATTGTCTGAGTTTACATGCCTCCAGATGACTTCACAAACTGGCATTGGAAATCCAAATTCGGGGAGTTGAAGACGGGATGGACGTCGATAACACATCACATAGGCATCAGGTTCTCACGCCATCCAATCGCATATGATGCGTTTTATTGCTGGAAAACGCTTACCGTCGCTCCTTTGAACCCATTACTCGGGGGTAATGGAACACCCTGCTTGATTTACACGCACTGGACAATCTCAAAGATCCGGATCATCGATATTTGACCAAGCTATAAGCCGATAGCCAAATATAGGAGTTGAAACTACGCCTAATTCTTTGTTATAGCGACGGATTGTGCTTCCTAACATACATAAACGGTCAGCATGCCAAGCAAGCGAAGTTTCAGGATCACAACGACGGATTAATTCACGGTGTAACCCTATCAAATAGCCCCTTGAACTGCTTAAATCATGGGATGAGAGTATATCAGATGATTAAGCTTCGACATTAAAATATGCGCACACAGCTCTGTTATTTGATTATTGAGGGTGAATTATCGTTCACTGAGTTTTATTTAGCCTTCATAATTCGTTATAGCCTTGGAGATATGTTGACTGGCAAACTCAATAAATGCTAGCTCATCTTCCGTCCATTGGCGCTTGTATTCCGTTTCCCAGACTTCGACTAGACCCCAAATCATCTTGTTTTTGTATAGTGGCGCAAATACAACTGTATAGACACCTTCCGGTTCTAACTCTTCTTTTTCAGGATCACCATCAGGTAATTCATCTGTATACAAAATACGCAACTCATGTGTATCTTGATAAAGCCATGCTGTTGTTCCTCCCATATCAGATTCTAGATAGATTTCACCAATATCACTATTCCATTCTGTTGAGATTGGATCCGCATCAACATAAGTATTTCTAACAGTTAGTTGCTTTAGATTAAAATCATGCTGGCAAATATACGCACTACTAGCACCAAGTCCGCGAACAAGAAATCGCAACATATGTAATTGGATCGCTTGATGTGTAGTGGGAGAGGATATTTTTGAAACTGATTGTGCTAACTGTTGGATGGATTTTTTAAATACAGGCAACCAATGGTTTGGAGTCATGATATCATACTCTATCTATGGGTTTTCTAAGGTTCATCCTTCAGCCACCATAAAGAAACTGAGGGTATGAGCGAGAATACAAGTTGTAATTCGGACAACATGCCCTTGTAAGCTCCGTCCTCGCGGACGTTGAATGTTAAAAGTCGTCGTCAAGATGCTAAATACGGTTTCTACACGATGGCGCACCTTGCCAATTACCTTGCGAACAGGTTCACACCATTGTTGTTTCTGATTCTTGCATCGTATGGGCGATAACTGAATGCCTCGTTTTCCCCATAAGTGGTCTTCCAGTTCCTGATCGTTATATGCCTTATCGCCGAATATAACTAGATCACGGAACTCCAATAGAAGCATGTCCAATGCCGTTTTGTCATGAACAGATGCTGGGGCAACCATCCATTCATCAATTAGTTGCTCATCGGTGACTGTCGCATAAAGTCGTAATCCAAAGAACTTGGCTTTTTTACTGGTAATCACACCAAAATACTCAGAGCCAGTCGCACTTTGACTTCGTTTACCTCGTGTGTAGGTCATTAATGTAATTGGCGCACTATCCGCAATCCGAACGGATTGATCTTATCCAGTTTTTGATCACGTAATAGGCGACGAATTTGCTCCATGATGGTGATTAAGGTGCGACGACGCACATCGAACCGAGCTACATTCGGTAAATCAGGAAACATGTCTCTTAGGTATTGAGCAACAAACGAATAGCCGGCTTCTTCATGCCCCTGAAAAAAGGTCTCAGTAATCAGACTCACCGTGATGACTTCACTATCAGACATCTGAGGTGCAGGACCACGCTGTCGTAACGGCTCAGATAAATTCGCAATAATCACTTGATACATATCGTCCACCAACACGTACCAGCTTGTGATGATGTCACTCCAGTTCCATTCCGTGATATAGTTAGTCAGTCCGTTCATGGGAATCTACTTTGGTTGCACTTTGGATTTTCCCTGAATGGCATCAATTCTTAAACCCGTAGATAGGGTATCATATGTGTAACTAGATCATTTATATAAAGATAAACGTATTCTGTGATGGCTCAGCTAGCAGTTTCAATGGCTCAAATCCAACTTCTAGATTGGAATCAGATGCCAATATAAAGTGAATTGCCTCCTCTGTTGAAGCAACTAATTTGTATTTTGCATCAAATACTCCAGAAATAATGCTTCCTGTAAAATACTGATAAATATCTTCAGTCACATGGACACTGTACCCTCTTCGTGGGTGTAAGAAGTAGTTTTTTGTGACTTGTTGTATGTGGCGAATGTTTTTAGGATATTTTTTCATCTCTAATACATCCAAGATTGCATGGACTGTCAGAGATGGGCTACTGTCAATCATTCTAATAAATGTGTTGAAACATGTTGCCACCGTCTCCAGTGTTACATCATCCCATAATTTGGAATAAATTATGTGTTGCTCGCAAGCCCAGCGCGCTAAACCTGGCATTTGATAAACCCCCAATTGAGTAGTTTCCATTGATGAATCTCTGAATTTCAACAATACTAACGAAGAGTGAATAGATAATTGAGGAGACATTAGCAATACTTATTTTGAGCAATGGTATTTCTACACACTCTCTGCACCCTGTCTATAGAATACATTAGTAATCTATAAAAAATATTACGAAATTATTTGCAATACTCTGAAAGGAATTAATAAATTCTCTACTAATATATTTGTAAATCCCAAGATTGTATTATAATAAGGCATACAAAGGGTTTCTTTGATGATTTAAGCAATTGATGATTAATAAATTTATTTTTTGTATATTACACAACACATCAATTCATTACATGGCAATACAATTCTTAGTTTCTCTCATATATCTTCTAACTCTATCTATGGGTTTTCTATGGTTCATACCTCAGTCGCCATGAAGAAGAGGAAATTATCTTCAAAATCAAAGGCATTCTGTCCGAATATCCAACTGCCAATCACGATGAATATCAATATCACAACAAGTCCGCCTGCAATACGATAGAAGTCTTCGTATTTGATATGGATGGCTTTGATTTCTTCTTGTCGGGTTTGTGTGGTCATGGTGTCCTCCAGTTGAAATAACTAGAGGATAACATGAGATGCTTAGATGTCACCCCCAGCGATTGGGGGGGATTAGTGATCTTATTCGGTTTCAACGGGTTTTGCCCAGTCAGGTTGCCAGAAGTCAGGGTGATTGGGATCGGTGTAGCGCGACATGTCGGTGTCGGATGTCCACAAAGTCTCGTCTGGAAGAAGACAAGCTGTTCCCCAAATTGTGTCCATGAAGTTTGCCTCTGCTAAATTCGCCCACCTTAAGTCAACTTCCTCTAGAGTCGCCCCTGTTAAGTTAGCACCCGACAAATTCACTTTTCTTAAATTTACCCTCAATAGATTCGCTTTTCGCAGATTGACCCTCAACAAATTTGCTCCAAATAATGATGTTCTCGATAAATTCGCTTGAATTAAAAAAGCCCCCGACAAATTCGCATTTACTAAATCAGCATCCTCGAGAGTCGCTCCTGTTAAGTCAGCCCCCAACAAGTTCGCCTCCATCAGGCTCGCCCCCGATAAATTTGCATCATATAAGTTTCCTCTCCATAAGATTGCTCTCCATAAGTTTACCCTCGATAGATTTGCTCCAATTAACCTAGCCTCCGATAGATTCGCTATCCCTAAGTCAGCGTCCTCAAGGTGTGCTCTAATTAAGTTTGCCTTTGATAGATTCGCTCCAACTAAGTCAGCCCCCGATAGATTTGCTTCTGGCAATATAGCTCTACGTAACACGCCCTCGTGAGTTGCAAGCATCTGAAGAGTACGCAACTCATTTACAGCATTTTTTGCTGTAACATTGTCTGAACTGCCAACCTCTTTGACCAATCGTGCGATTCGCTCATCTTGCTCTTTGCGTGACCCCACTAAGACTTCAATCAATCCAAATGTCAATATTGCACCGACTACTTCGGTACTGAAATTCTGCAAAGCACCATCCAGCCAAGCCCACCAATCAATGACTTGTGTCGCATCTACGGCATTGGGTATATTTTTGATATGGGCGAAGGCTGATCCCCCAAATCCTGCAATAGCAAATATCAACAGTAATAAACCCACTTGTGCGTTTGTGATTCTTGATAGACGTGAAAGCATGGTATCCCCCAGTGTGAAATAACTAGAGGATAACATGAGTTAGTTAGATGTCACCCCCAGCGATTGGGGGGATTGGTGATCTTAGTCAGTGTCATCGGGTTTTGCCAAATCGGGTTGCCAGAAGTCAGGGTGATTGGGGTCGGTGTAGCGCGACATGTCGGTGTCTGGTGTCCAGTATTTGTCAAAAATACGATTACCATCTTCATCATAATCAATGACTTGTGAATCTGGTAAGGTCGTTGTCTCATCAAGCTTTGTTGTTTTATTAATAATAGCCCCCGATAAGTTCGCACCAGCTAAGTCAGCTTCTGACAGATTCGCACCTTCTAATCTAGCCCCCTCAAGATTCACATCTTCTAACCTAGCCCCTGACAGATTCGCCTCATCTAAGGAAGCCTCCGACAGATTCGCATATTTTAATCTAGCCCCCGATAGATTTGCAGCAACTAATCTAGCCCCTTCAAGATTCGCACCTTCTAATCTAGCCCCTTCAAGATTCGCATAAAATAATTTAGCCCCCGATAAATTTGTATCCCTTAAAGAAGCTCCCTCCAGATTCGCAGCAACTAAGTCAGCCCTCGACAGATTCGCACCCCGTAAGAAAGCCCCCTTCAGGTTCGCGTTCCACAAGTTAGCCCTCTCAAGATTCGCATAGCTTAAGTTAGCTCCCGATAGGTTTTTGTGGATTAGATTTACACCACCCGCCCACTGCACCTGTGACAAGTCTGAGCGTTCATAATCGTCAAGATAATGTTCAAGCAGTTCATCCCACCAGCCAGCGCGTTGAATTTTTTCGAGAGCATCAACTGCCATGTCATTTGAGCGACTCTTGGCTTGGTCAAAGAGCTCCAGCTTGCGTTCTTCACGGTCACGACGACGGTTTAATTGGTCGATGACTATGACTGTGCCGACCACACTCAAGGCTTCTGTGGCGACATTGGTGATGTAGCCAAGGAAATTATCTTCAAAGTCAAAGGCATTCTGCCCAAATATCCAACTGCCAATCATGATGAATATCAATATCACGACAAGTCCGCCTGCAATACGATAGAAGTCTTCGTATTTGATGTGGATGGCTTTGATTTCCTCTTGTCGGGTTTGCGTGGTCATGGTGTCCTCCAGGGTGAAATAACTAGAGGATAACATGAGATAGTTAGATGTCACCCCCAGCGAATGGGGGGATTGGTGATGTTAGTCAGTGTCGTCGGATTTTGCCCAATCGGGTTGCCAGAAGTCAGGGTGATTAGGGTCGGTATAGCGCGACATGTCGGTGCCAGGTGTCCAGTATTTGTCATAGATAGGATTACGAACTTCATCACCATCAATGACTTTTGCATCAGGTAAGGTAGTTGTCTCATCAAGCTTTGTTGTTTCATCAATACTAGCCCCCTCCAGATTCGCACCACCTAATCTAGCACCCGATAGATTCGCACGACTTAAGTTAACCTCCTCAAGATTTACGCCAAGTAAGTTAGCCCAAAACAGATTCGCACCTTCTAAGTTAGTCCCCGATAGATTCGCCTGCCGTAAGTCAGCCCTCTCCAGATTCGTACCAACTAAGTCAGCCCCGGATAGATTCGCGCTCCTCAAGTTAGCCCCCGATAGATTTGCGCGACCTAGGGAAGCCCCCTCCAGATTCGCATACCATAATCTAGCACCCGATAGATTCGCATCAACTAATCTAGCCCCCAACAGATTTGCACTTCCTAAGTTAGCCAAAAACAGATCTACGCCAAGTAAGTCAGCCCCCGATAGATTCGCGGCCAATAAGTCAGCCCCCTCCAGATTCGCACCACCTAATCCAGCCCCTGACAGATTCGTACGACTTAAGTCAGCCCTCGATAGATTCGCTTCTTCTAAGTCAGCCCCCGATAGATTCGCCTCAACTAAGTCAGCACCCGATAGATTCGCACCGCCTAAGTCAGCACCCGATAGATTCGCTTCTGGCAATATAGCTCTATGCAACACGCCCTCGTGAGTTGTAAGCATTTGAAGAGTGCGTAACTCATTTACAGCATTTTTTGCTGTAACATTGTCTGAACTGCCAGCTTCTTTGACCAATCGTGCGATTCGCTCATCTTGTTCTTTGCGTGAACCCACTAAGACTTCAATCAATCCAAATGTCAATATTGCACCGACGACTTCGGTACTGAAATTCTGCAAAGCACCATCCAGCCAAGCCCACCAATCAATGACTTGTGTCGCGTCTACGGCATTGGGTATATTTTTGATATGGGCGAAGGCTGATCCCCCAAATCCTGCAATAGCAAATATCAACAGTAATAAACCCACTTGTGCGTTTGTGATTCTTGATAGACGTGAAAGCATGGTATCCCCCAGTGTGAAATAACTAGAGGATAACATGAGTTAGTTAGATGTCACCCCCAGCGATTGGGGGGATTGGTGATCTTAGTCAGTGTCATCGGGTTTTGCCAAATCGGGTTGCCAGAAGTCAGGGTGATTGGGGTCGGTGTAGCGCGACATGTCGGTGTCTGGTGTCCAGTATTTGTCAAAAATACGATTACCATCTTCATCATAATCAATGACTTGTGAATCTGGTAAGGTCGTTGTCTCATCAAGCTTTGTTGTTTTATTAATAATAGCCCCCGATAAGTTCGCACCAGCTAAGTCAGCTTCTGACAGATTCGCACCTTCTAATCTAGCCCCCTCAAGATTCACATCTTCTAACCTAGCCCCTGACAGATTCGCCTCATCTAAGGAAGCCTCCGACAGATTCGCATATTTTAATCTAGCCCCCGATAGATTTGCAGCAACTAATCTAGCCCCTTCAAGATTCGCACCTTCTAATCTAGCCCCTTCAAGATTCGCATAAAATAATTTAGCCCCCGATAAATTTGTATCCCTTAAAGAAGCTCCCTCCAGATTCGCAGCAACTAAGTCAGCCCTCGACAGATTCGCACCCCGTAAGAAAGCCCCCTTCAGGTTCGCGTTCCACAAGTTAGCCCTCTCAAGATTCGCATAGCTTAAGTTAGCTCCCGATAGGTTTTTGTGGATTAGATTTACACCACCCGCCCACTGCACCTGTGACAAGTCTGAGCGTTCATAATCGTCAAGATAATGTTCAAGCAGTTCATCCCACCAGCCAGCGCGTTGAATTTTTTCGAGAGCATCAACTGCCATGTCATTTGAGCGACTCTTGGCTTGGTCAAAGAGCTCCAGCTTGCGTTCTTCACGGTCACGACGACGGTTTAATTGGTCGATGACTATGACTGTGCCGACCACACTCAAGGCTTCTGTGGCGACATTGGTGATGTAGCCAAGGAAATTATCTTCAAAGTCAAAGGCATTCTGCCCAAATATCCAACTGCCAATCATGATGAATATCAATATCACGACAAGTCCGCCTGCAATACGATAGAAGTCTTCGTATTTGATGTGGATGGCTTTGATTTCCTCTTGTCGGGTTTGCGTGGTCATGGTGTCCTCCAGGGTGAAATAACTAGAGGATAACATGAGATAGTTAGATGTCACCCCCAGCGAATGGGGGGATTGGTGATGTTAGTCAGTGTCGTCGGATTTTGCCCAATCGGGTTGCCAGAAGTCAGGGTGATTAGGGTCGGTATAGCGCGACATGTCGGTGCCAGGTGTCCAGTATTTGTCATAGATAGGATTACGAACTTCATCACCATCAATGACTTTTGCATCAGGTAAGGTAGTTGTCTCATCAAGCTTTGTTGTTTCATCAATACTAGCCCCCTCCAGATTCGCACCACCTAATCTAGCACCCGATAGATTCGCACGACTTAAGTTAACCTCCTCAAGATTTACGCCAAGTAAGTTAGCCCAAAACAGATTCGCACCTTCTAAGTTAGTCCCCGATAGATTCGCCTGCCGTAAGTCAGCCCTCTCCAGATTCGTACCAACTAAGTCAGCCCCGGATAGATTCGCGCTCCTCAAGTTAGCCCCCGATAGATTTGCGCGACCTAGGGAAGCCCCCTCCAGATTCGCATACCATAATCTAGCACCCGATAGATTCGCATCAACTAATCTAGCCCCCAACAGATTTGCACTTCCTAAGTTAGCCAAAAACAGATCTACGCCAAGTAAGTCAGCCCCCGATAGATTCGCGGCCAATAAGTCAGCCCCCTCCAGATTCGCACCACCTAATCCAGCCCCTGACAGATTCGTACGACTTAAGTCAGCCCTCGATAGATTCGCTTCTTCTAAGTCAGCCCCCGATAGATTCGCCTCAACTAAGTCAGCACCCGATAGATTCGCACCGCCTAAGTCAGCACCCGATAGATTCGCTTCTGGCAATATAGCTCTATGCAACACGCCCTCGTGAGTTGTAAGCATTTGAAGAGTGCGTAACTCATTTACAGCATTTTTTGCTGTAACATTGTCTGAACTGCCAGCTTCTTTGACCAATCGTGCGATTCGCTCATCTTGTTCTTTGCGTGAACCCACTAAGACTTCAATCAATCCAAATGTCAATATTGCACCGACNACTTCGGTACTGAAATTCTGCAAAGCACCATCCAGCCAAGCCCACCAATCAATGACTTGTGTCGCNTCTACGGCATTGGGTATATTTTTGATATGGGCGAAGGCTGATCCCCCAAATCCTGCAATAGCAAATATCAACAGTAATAAACCCACTTGTGCGTTTGTGATTCTTGATAGACGTGAAAGCATGGTATCCCCCAGTGTGAAATAACTAGAGGATAACATGAGTTAGTTAGATGTCACCCCCAGCGATTGGGGGGATTGGTGATCTTAGTCAGTGTCATCGGGTTTTGCCAAATCGGGTTGCCAGAAGTCAGGGTGATTGGGGTCGGTGTAGCGCGACATGTCGGTGTCTGGTGTCCAGTATTTGTCAAAAATACGATTACCATCTTCATCATAATCAATGACTTGTGAATCTGGTAAGGTCGTTGTCTCATCAAGCTTTGTTGTTTTATTAATAATAGCCCCCGATAAGTTCGCACCAGCTAAGTCAGCTTCTGACAGATTCGCACCTTCTAATCTAGCCCCCTCAAGATTCACATCTTCTAACCTAGCCCCTGACAGATTCGCCTCATCTAAGGAAGCCTCCGACAGATTCGCATATTTTAATCTAGCCCCCGATAGATTTGCAGCAACTAATCTAGCCCCTTCAAGATTCGCACCTTCTAATCTAGCCCCTTCAAGATTCGCATAAAATAATTTAGCCCCCGATAAATTTGTATCCCTTAAAGAAGCTCCCTCCAGATTCGCAGCAACTAAGTCAGCCCTCGACAGATTCGCACCCCGTAAGAAAGCCCCCTTCAGGTTCGCGTTCCACAAGTTAGCCCTCTCAAGATTCGCATAGCTTAAGTTAGCTCCCGATAGGTTTTTGTGGATTAGATTTACACCACCCGCCCACTGCACCTGTGACAAGTCTGAGCGTTCATAATCGTCAAGATAATGTTCAAGCAGTTCATCCCACCAGCCAGCGCGTTGAATTTTTTCGAGAGCATCAACTGCCATGTCATTTGAGCGACTCTTGGCTTGGTCAAAGAGCTCCAGCTTGCGTTCTTCACGGTCACGACGACGGTTTAATTGGTCGATGACTATGACTGTGCCGACCACACTCAAGGCTTCTGTGGCGACATTGGTGATGTAGCCAAGGAAATTATCTTCAAAGTCAAAGGCATTCTGCCCAAATATCCAACTGCCAATCATGATGAATATCAATATCACGACAAGTCCGCCTGCAATACGATAGAAGTCTTCGTATTTGATGTGGATGGCTTTGATTTCCTCTTGTCGGGTTTGCGTGGTCATGGTGTCCTCCAGGGTGAAATAACTAGAGGATAACATGAGATAGTTAGATGTCACCCCCAGCGAATGGGGGGATTGGTGATGTTAGTCAGTGTCGTCGGATTTTGCCCAATCGGGTTGCCAGAAGTCAGGGTGATTAGGGTCGGTATAGCGCGACATGTCGGTGCCAGGTGTCCAGTATTTGTCATAGATAGGATTACGAACTTCATCACCATCAATGACTTTTGCATCAGGTAAGGTAGTTGTCTCATCAAGCTTTGTTGTTTCATCAATACTAGCCCCCTCCAGATTCGCACCACCTAATCTAGCACCCGATAGATTCGCACGACTTAAGTTAACCTCCTCAAGATTTACGCCAAGTAAGTTAGCCCAAAACAGATTCGCACCTTCTAAGTTAGTCCCCGATAGATTCGCCTGCCGTAAGTCAGCCCTCTCCAGATTCGTACCAACTAAGTCAGCCCCGGATAGATTCGCGCTCCTCAAGTTAGCCCCCGATAGATTTGCGCGACCTAGGGAAGCCCCCTCCAGATTCGCATACCATAATCTAGCACCCGATAGATTCGCATCAACTAATCTAGCCCCCAACAGATTTGCACTTCCTAAGTTAGCCAAAAACAGATCTACGCCAAGTAAGTCAGCCCCCGATAGATTCGCGGCCAATAAGTCAGCCCCCTCCAGATTCGCACCACCTAATCCAGCCCCTGACAGATTCGTACGACTTAAGTCAGCCCTCGATAGATTCGCTTCTTCTAAGTCAGCCCCCGATAGATTCGCCTCAACTAAGTCAGCACCCGATAGATTCGCACCGCCTAAGTCAGCACCCGATAGATTCGCTTCTGGCAATATAGCTCTATGCAACACGCCCTCGTGAGTTGTAAGCATTTGAAGAGTGCGTAACTCATTTACAGCATTTTTTGCTGTAACATTGTCTGAACTGCCAGCTTCTTTGACCAATCGTGCGATTCGCTCATCTTGTTCTTTGCGTGAACCCACTAAGACTTCAATCAATCCAAATGTCAATATTGCACCGACGACTTCGGTACTGAAATTCTGCAAAGCACCATCCAGCCAAGCCCACCAATCAATGACTTGTGTCGCGTCTACGGCATTGGGTATATTTTTGATA
>JGI12316J14372_10001833_pt1 | contig 25182 bp, 18 predicted proteins | sample MarCyaLeptolynsp_FD_14372 | JGI IMG/M metagenome (IMG submission 14372)
CGGCATCGCAACTTTCAAATACGACTAAATCGCTCACGATCAAATCGGCATACCTGCAGTCCATCCGCAGGGCATCCTGCGATCTCGGCAACGCTATGAAGTAGCGTACAGTGACCGCATTCTGTGCGACGTCACCTTCGCGGAAGGCATAAGCCCGGACAACACACCCCGTTTCGTCACACCTCACTTGAGGCGATTTCATCTTGTGCGATCTGATCGCACCTTCTTCAACACCCTCCGTCTGATACCAGATATCCGAAACGAATGATCTGCGTTGCCCGACCCACCGCAACGTTCCATTGTCGTCTCGAGCGGCAATCCGGTTCCCTGAGGCGGCGATCTGAATATCCGGTGGCGGCGAGTTCAAGAGGAGCAATACCCCGATCAGCAGCGGTCCAGTCGCGCTTAAACGCCACCAGCCACGCAACAGCAGCAAGGCGAACAGTGCCGCGGAAAATGCCACCATTTCAAAGACGGTCACCCTGCCGATCGCACCAGCTCCGTCGTCCAGTCCGGCGACAAAAGCAGCGATCCAGAGCAGCAGGTCAATTCCGTATTTCATGACGGTCAGCGGCAGGGCAGCCAAGCCGAATGGCATCAGGATCATGGCAAGAACGCCCATCGGCATGACCAGCAAACTGAAAATGGGCATGCCGAGAAAATTGCCCAGAAGTCCGAAAGGAGCGANGCGGCCAAAGTGATGAGCNGCGATGATGCCGGTCGCCAGCCCTGCGANCAAAGCCGTAATCAAGATCCCGGCNGCCCATTGAAAAGCCGACAAGGCTATCCGGTTGCTCATTCGAGCGCTTGGNCGCTTCAGTCGCGCAAACGGATCCANCCGGTTCCGCCAGGTTTCATAGACAGCGACCAGACAGATGACCGCGGCAAAGGACATCTGNAACCCTGGGAAAAACAGCCTTTCAGGAGCGAGCACCAACAGTACGAGACCCGCAAGAGCGACGCTTCTAAGCGTCAATCCCCNNCGCCCNANCAATATTGCGAGAAACACAAGCGCNATCATCAGGAACGACCGCTGGGTTGCCACCGAAGCTCCAGAAACAAGAAGGTAGAAAACAGCAGCAAAAAGGGCCGCGACGGCCGCAAATTTGTGGATAGGCCAGTTTAGGGACAAGGATGGAAAGAGGGCCATCAGAAACAGAGCTGCTGCATAAGCGCCGCCGGCAAAGAGCGCCATGTGCAAACCCGATATCGCCAGGATATGGGCAAGTCCCGCCGCTCTGAGGTTTTCTTCCTGTGTCTCACTGATCCCGCTTCGGTCTCCGACAAGGAGTGCAACGATCAGCCCTGCTTCCTGCCCTTCCGGCAAACTTGTTGTAATTTTTTCCTTGAGATGGGACCGAAGCGACTGGAGCAATGCACTGCCGCGAATCCGAAGCGGGACTTCGCTTTGAGGAACAATTTGTGGCTGACCGAAACTGAAGCCGGTTGCACCGACCTGNGAGAAATAAGCACGAAGGGAGTAATCGTACCCTCCAGGCACNACAGGTCCGGCAGGCGGGAACAGGCGTGCACGAAGCTGAACCTTGTCTCCCACGCGCGCGTCTGTCTTCTGTGGTACCGAAACACGCACCTTCTTGGGAAATAGTGTTTTGGTCAGGGGACGATCGTTCACGGTATCAACCTTCAGGACAAGGCGCGTCCGGCCGACGCGATCCGACCGTTCGATGACATACCCGCTCAGGTTCACATTGATTTCTTCCGAGATACGGGGCGCATCGACAAAGGCAGTGCGCAGAGCCGCACAGGTAAGGCCCGCCCAAAAAGACAAGGCCAGCAGAGCAAACCGGCCAAGTCCGGCACGGTTTCTTGCAAAAAACGCGCACAGGACTGCAAAAGTGAGCACGGCGACGAGAAGCGGCCAGTAAGGTTCAGCAGGCAACGTGAAGTAAACCGCAATTCCGGACGCGAACAAAAAGCTGACCCACAGAAGGGCCTGATGTTCCCAGACCGAGACATTGTCCGAGGTCTGCGACTTCTTTCCGGACTGCAAGATCGCTTGCCAGGTGGAACGGTACGATCTGCCCGTCTGTTCACTCCAAGTTCGGGGCGGTTCGATTATTCCTTTTTCGGAATCGGTGTCGGCCACCGCAATTTGGCGGTTTTTATCTTTTTGCAACGGGTCCTGCCCGGCCGCCAAACGTTGCCCTTTCATGCTGTCACAAGAAACGGAGCTGATCCTATTTTGCCCCGACCGTGCCTGTGCTAAGACCGCGCCACACATGGGCGCAGCCCGCGCCTCCAATCCAGAAGAGACTTTCAAATAAAGCACCATGACACAAGAGATCGTCACGCGCTTCGCNCCCTCGCCTACGGGATTCCTGCATATCGGAGGCGCTCGAACGGCGCTGTTCAACTGGNTGTTTGCCAAGCACAACAACGGNAAAATGCTGCTTCGTATCGAAGACACCGACCGTGCCCGGTCCACGCAGGAGGCTGTCGACGCGTTGATAGACGGCCTCACCTGGCTGGGACTTGATTGGGATGGTGAGCCGATTTCACAGTTTTCCCGCGTTGACAGGCACAGGGAAGCCGTCGAGCAGATGCTGGCCAGCGGTACGGCTTACCAGTGCTACTGCACGCCGGAAGAAGTCGACGCGATGCGTGAAAAAGCGCGTTCCGAAGGACGTCCGCCCCGCTATGACGGCACGTGGCGCGACCGGGACCCTTCAGAAGCGCCTGAGGGCGTGACGCCGGTCGTCCGGCTCAGGGCACCGCAAGAAGGCGAAACCGTTGTCGATGACATGGTCCAGGGGCGCGTGGTCATTCCCAACAAGGACCTTGATGATCTTGTGCTTCTTCGCTCAGACGGCACGCCGACTTATATGCTGGCCGTCGTCGTTGACGATCACGACATGGGTGTCACTCACATTATTCGTGGCGTCGATCATCTGACCAATGCCGCAAGACAAACCCTCATTTTCCAGGCTCTCGGATGGACAGTCCCCGAGATGGCCCACATCCCGCTGATACACGGCCCGGATGGCGCAAAACTGTCCAAGCGTCACGGGGCTACCGGCGCGGAGGCCTATCGCGAGTTGGGGTATTTGCCGCAGGCAATGCGCAACTACCTGGCCCGTCTCGGTTGGAGCCATGGCGATGAAGAGATCATGTCCCTGGACGACATGATCAAATGGTTCGGCATGGATGCAGTCGGTCAGTCCGCCGCCCGGTTTGATTTCAAGAAACTGGAAAACCTCAACGGGCACTACATGCGTGCAACCGGAGACGATGAGCTGCTGGAGCACTGGAAAGTCTATCTTCGGCATGCAGATGGCGGCGAGCCGGTTCTGGCCTGGATGTCGGAAGCTCACAATGATCAAACCGCGTTGACGGCTCTTCCCGGACTTAAGGAGCGCGCCAAGACCCTGGTCGAGCTGACGGAAAGCGCCTCTTATCTCTGGAGATCACGGCCTCTGGACCTTGACGAGAAGGCTCAAAAGATCCTCAACGAAGAAGCCAGAACAATCCTGAACGATCTTCACAGTGTTCTCGCCTCAGCACCGGATTGGTCGTCCGAGACCTTGGAATCGGCCGTCAAATCTTACGCCGAGGAAAGAGAATTGAAGCTCGGAAAGGTCGCTCAACCGCTCCGGGCTGCCCTTACGGGACGTGGCACTTCGCCTGGAATTTATGATGTTTTGATTGCTCTTGGCGGTGACGAGTCTCTCGCGCGCATCCAAGATCAGGCAAAATAAGGGTTTCTTGCGGAGCTCCTGTTTCCATTAAAAGGATTGAAAAGGAGCATGCCCTCCCAGGTGTGGCCAGCCTTTGACCAAAGCGTTAGGCCCGCCAGCTTGCGGCACTGCAATAAATGGGCTACGCAAGACCCGAAAATTTCTCACGTGCCGTCCGGCCCAGGCTCCGCTGGTGGAATTGCGAGGTCTGCAGCGGACGGCGCATCAGGATAAAACAAAGGGGTTTCTGTATGGCCGACAACAACGCCAATCTCAACGTCGGTGGCGCCGACCACGATTTCGACGTTCTTGACGGGTCCATCGGACCGTCGGTCGTGAACATCTCGTCCTTGTACAAGGACACCGGCATGTTCACCTATGATCCGGGCTTCACGTCCACTGCTTCCTGCGAATCCAAGATCACCTATATCGACGGTGACGAGGGCACTCTGCTTTATCGCGGCTATCCGATCGAGCAGCTCGCCGACCACGGAGACTTTCTCGAGTCCTGCTACCTGCTTCTTTACGGCGAACTGCCGACAAAGGCTCAGAAGGATGATTTCGTTCAGCGTGTGACGTATCACACGATGATCCACGAGCAGATGAACCGCTTTTTCTCCGGTTTCCGTCGTGATGCACACCCGATGGCGATCATGGTCGGAACCGTCGGCGCACTGTCGGCTTTCTACCACGACTCCACCGACATCACCGATCCCCACCAGCGCATGGTGGCTTCGCTGCGCATGATCGCGAAAATGCCGACCATCGCGGCAATGGCCTACAAGTATCACGTCGGCCAGCCCTTTGTTTATCCGCGCAACGACCTCGGATATGCGGCCAACTTCCTGCATATGTGCTTTGCTGTTCCCTGCGAGGAGTACAAGGTCAATCCGGTTCTGGCACGCGCCATGGACCGGATTTTCATTTTGCATGCCGATCACGAGCAAAACGCATCCACATCCACAGTGCGTCTTGCCGGCTCGTCAGGCGCAAACCCCTTCGCCTGTATCGCTGCCGGTATTGCGTGTCTTTGGGGCCCGGCACATGGCGGCGCGAACGAAGCGGCATTGAATATGCTCTCCGAGATCGGCTCCGTGGACAACATTCCGGAATACATCGAACGCGCCAAGGACAAGGATGACCCGTTCCGGCTGATGGGCTTCGGGCACCGGGTTTACAAGAACTACGACCCGCGTGCGCGCATCATGCAGAAGACAACCCACGAGGTTCTGGGCGAACTCGGTATCAAGGACGATCCGCTTCTTGACGTCGCGATTGAGCTGGAAAAAATCGCGCTGAACGATGAGTACTTCGTCGACAAGAAGCTCTATCCGAATATCGACTTCTATTCCGGTATCACGCTGCGCGCACTTGGGTTCCCGACCACGATGTTCACCGTTCTGTTCGCGCTCGCGCGGACGGTTGGCTGGATCGCGCAGTGGAAGGAAATGGTCGAAGATCCGTCCCAGCGGATCGGACGTCCGCGTCAGCTTTATACGGGCTCGACCAAGCGGGATTACATTCCGATCGATCAGCGCCGCTAACGGCTCGCTGAGAGATTTCAAGACTGTTCAAAGAGTGACGATGCTCCCGTGAAAACGGGAGCTTTTTTTTTGGTCTTCACAATCGAATTGACGTCAATCTGCTGGATAGGTCAGCTTCGGGACGCGAGACAACCCTGCCACGGTCTTGCAGAACCTGTGACAAACTAAGTGTCTGCAGTCTTGAGGACTTTCAGGACGACATCCGCAGCAGCATCTCTTTGGCTGTGTCCATCCGGCAAACGCATGACATCNTCGAGGCGCGACAAATCAGAAAGCTGAAGCCGCCGTTCCTCGCTGTCAGACAAGAGATTGACGAGGTGTCCTGCAAGAACNTCCGGCTGAACCTCATCATCCAGGAACTCCGGAATTGCTTTCTTGCCAAGAATGATATTCGGCAAGACAAAAGAGTCCACGCTCGCAAATTTGAAAATGCGATTGAGTTCCTTGATCCTCCGGAAAAACCAGTCGACCTTGTAGGCGACGACCATCGGAACTCCGGACAGGGCGAGTTCAAGTGAGACCGTCCCCGATGCGGCAAGCGCCGCATGCGCTTTGCGAAACGCGGCATGCTTGGCGTCAAGTCCCGTGACAATCTCTGTCTCGACTGGCCAAGTGGCGACCCCGTCCCGGATCCGGCCTTCCAGATGGCTGACGGCTGGCAGAACGACCCTGACTTCGGGCAAATCCTTTTTGACTTGAGCTATCGTCTCGCCGAACACGTCCAGCAGTCGGTCGATTTCGCTCCGCCGGCTGCCCGGCAAAACGAGCAGTACCTTGTCGTCTTCATCGACAGGCTTGCGCTCGCCCGCCACCGGACGTAATGCGTCGTCGTTCTCGCTCAGAGGATGACCCACATAATGCGTTGTTGGCCCGCCAAGCTTCCGATGCACATCCGGTTCAAATGGCAAAAGCGCAAGCAACTCATCGACATAGGCGCTCATTTTCCGCGCCCTGCCTGGCCGCCATGCCCAAACGGAGGGTGAGACATAGCCGACAATCGGAATGTGAGGAGCGCGCTTCCGGACCCGCTTGGCAACATTGTGTGTGAAATCGGGACTGTCGATGATGACCAAAACGGCCGGGTTGGCGGCGACAGTTGCGTCAACTGTCTGGTAGACACGCCGGACGATCAGCGGCAAGCGGGCCAGAACAGCACTGATCCCCATGACGGATACATCCGACATTTCAAAGAAACTGGTGAGACCAAGAGACGTCATCCTCTCTCCGCCGACACCGCAGTATCGCACCCCTTCACCCAGTCTTGCATTCAGCGCCTTCATCAGCTCTGAACCGAGCAGATCCCCGGACTCTTCGCCAGCGACCAGACAGATGGTCGGCATTTCGCCGCTCATTCTTCGAAGGCTCCAGACATCTTGGCACGATCAATACCGATGACGTAAAGACCAGCCTCATCGGCTTTTCGAAGCGTGCCATCCTTGTCGGCAATCAACGCGCCATGGGCCTCAACAGCAATCCCGGAAAGACCTGCAGAAACGGCCAATTCAATCGTTTTCGGCCCAACAGTCGGCAGGTCAACACGCAGGTCCTGGGTCGGCTTTGCAGTTTTCACCAGGACACCCGCCCGGCCCTTGGCTCTGACGCGGCCGATCCGCTTCAACTCGGCGCATCGCTCCAGCATCGCATCTGTTCCCTCCGCGCCTTCCAGAGCGACAACGCGGCCTCCCACGGCGACGGCGGCTTGTCCGATATCCAGTTCGCCGAGTTTTTCTGTTGCCTTCAGGGCAAGCTCAAGGTCACGCCAGTCATTCTTCTTAGGCTGAACCCGGCCCAAAACGCCGCTCGATGCCAGCAATTGCGGCGCCACGTCTTTGATACCCACGACGCGAAACCCCTCGTCTTCAAAAAGCCGGATGACCTTGGTCAGCAGGCTGTCGTCACCACCCGCGAGCGCCCGAATGATGGTCGGTAGCCGCTTCAATGTACCAAAGTCTGAAAAGAACGACGCGAAATCCGGCCGTCGGGACACGCCACCGATCAGGAGCACATCCTTGCATCCGGTTTTTTTCAAGAAACCATAGAGCCGGCCGATCTCACCCCAGCCTAACTCCGCGCTTGCCCGTTGTCTGGTGGAAGCCTCCGCCTCGCCTTTGATGGCCACGATCTTGAAGTCACGTCCTGCACCGGCAAGCGCATCGGCGATTTGTCCCGGCAAGCTGCCGTTTCCTGCGATCAACGCAAGACGCCGGGCATTTGGACCAACCGCACTGCTCATGGCTTCATTCGTCTTGTCATGGGGTACAGAAGCGCCGGTCTTCCTTTTCAAGAATGAAATCGGTGACGGTCTTCACAAGGGGCTGGTCCGTGTTGGCGGCAGCAACAGCTTCCGCCCTGCTACGCAGGGTCCCGTCTTCACTTTCAAACAGTTCGCGGTAGGCCGCCCGCAATGCATGGATCTGTTCCCGAGGCAGTCCCTTGCGTTTCAACCCGACGAGATTGAGCCCAGCCAGTCGGGCCCTGTCACCGATCACTGATCCAAAGGGAATGACGTCAAACTCCACTCCGGTCATACCGCCGACAATTGCGCCGGTTCCAATGCGTGACCATTGCCGCACGGCGCTCAAACCGCCCAGAATGACAAAATCATCCAGCTCCACATGCCCGGCAAGCGTCGCGTTGTTCGCCAGAATCGCGTTGTTTCCAACCTGGCAATCGTGCCCGACGTGGGAGCCCATCATGAACAGGCAGTTGTCGCCGACGCGCGTCACACCGCCGCCGCCTTCTGTCCCTGGATTCATGGTGACATGCTCGCGGATTTGATTGTTGGCGCCGACTTCCAGGCGCGTCAATTCACCGGCAAATTTCAGATCTTGCGGCTTGTGCCCGATGCTGGCGAAGGGAAAGATATGCGTTCCAGGCCCGATACTTGTGTGACCGGCGACAACGACATGCGCCTCGAGAGTTACCCCGTCGGCGAGAGTAACGTTCGGTCCCACGATTGAATACGGACCGACACGTGTGCCTTCGCCGATAACGGCCCCGTTTTCAACGATGGCCGTTGGATGAATGTCTGTCATTTGCCCTCACGCATCTACCAGCATGGCACTGACTTCCGCTTCCGCAACCTTGGAACCGTCAACCAATGCAACAGCGTCGAATTTCCATATATTTGCACGCTGCTTGATTTTCTTGACGTGAAAATGGACCTGATCACCGGGCTCCACAGGTTTCCGGAACTTTGCCTTGTCTATTGTCATGAAATAGACGAGCTGCGGTGGAGCATCATCACCTCTGGCATGAACGCACAACGCACCGGCGGTCTGTGCCATGGCCTCAATGAGCAGCACCCCCGGAAAAATCGGTCTTTCAGGAAAATGGCCCTGAAAATGTGGCTCATTGACGGTGACGTTTTTGATACCGATACAGCTGTTATCTCCGTCCATCTCGATGATTTTGTCGATAAGCAAAAAAGGATACCGGTGCGGCAGAAGCTTCATGATTTTCATGATGTCTGCGCTTGCGAGTGTCTTGTTCTCTGCTTCTTCCATGAAGTGCCCCTCGGCGGATTGGCTCCGTAAAGTTCAAATTCAGCGACCCGTTTACGTGTCGTTGCCCCGTTCTGCAAGTTTTCTGACCGCGGCAACTTCCCTAAACCACTGCTTCACCGGCTTTGCTGGTGCGCCTCCATACCGGCCTCCCGGCTCCAGGTCTGTACCGACAACGCTGACAGCGGCAACCTGTGCACCCATGCCGATCGTGACATGACCACGCACACCCGTTTGCCCCCCGATCGCAACAAAATCCTCCAGCGTACAGCTTCCCGACAAGCCGACTTGAGACACCAGAACACAGTGCCTCCCAATGACCACGTTGTGGCCAATCTGCACCTGATTGTCGATCTTGGTGCCTTCGCCGATAACCGTATCGCGATTTGCGCCACGATCGATTGTCGTATTGGCGCCGATCTCCACGTCATCCTGAATCACAACACGTCCGACCTGCGGAACTTTCAGATGCCCTTCGGGACCCATGGCATAGCCGAAGCCGTCCTGACCACAACAAACACCTGGGTGCAATGCCACCCTGTTGCCAAGGATGGAGTGCTGCACAGTGCAATTCTGACCGATGACGCAGTCCCGACCGACTTTGACGCCTCTGCCGATTACGGCATTTGCTCTTATGACGGTGCCGGATCCAATCTCTGCATCCGCACCTATCACGGCACCGGGTTCAACCGTCACGTTGTCTTCCAGCGACGCGGCTGGATCCACGCTGGCACGCTCGGAAACACCACTCACCAAAGGATCTTTGGGCGCCATCGCTTCGGGATAGAGTTTCGCAAGTACCTTCGCCCAGGAACGATAAGCATCGCTACAGACAAGGACAGCAACGTTGTCAGGCACCTTCTTCTGGTGTCTCTTGCCGACCAGACAGGCTGCAGCACCGGTCGCTTCAAGCTGCGCCAGATAGGCTGTGTTATCGAAAAAAACCAACGCTCCGGCGCCAGCTTCCTCAAGGGGCGCGACCGCCGTGATTTCCAGGTCTTCATCGCCGCGAACGATTTCGGCATCCGCCCAGGACGCAATCTGCTGCAATGAAACCGCGGTGGGATTTCCGAAAAACTTTGGCTCGGACATGACGTCTTCCTTCTTGCCAGCCAACAAAAAAGGCCGCCGTGGAGACCGGCGGCCGTTTTCTATCTCAAATGACCGCTAATCAGAAGCGGGTACCGCCACTCAACCGGAAGATCTGGGTCTTGTCAGAGTCATCCTTCACGATCGGATAGGCAACATCTGCGCGAATTGGACCGAACGGCGATTGCCAGCGGATCCCTGCACCAACGGAGGCACGAACGGAGAATTCGTTGGAGTCGATCGACCCGCCGTTGTTTTCCACGAGGTTTACCAGATCACTGTCGGCGTCCCAAAGCGAACCGGCATCAGCAAACACAGCCGCGCCCAGACCGAACTCTTTCGGAATGATCGGGAACGGGAAGCGTGTTTCGGCCGTTGCTGCGAAGTAGAACCGGCCGCCGATGGCATCTTCGGTCGCAGCGTCGCGAGGACCAATACCCTGGTTCTCAAAGCCGCGGACAAGCGTGCCGCCGAGCATGAATTGTTCGGACACCCTCAGGCGCTCGTCACCGATTGCAGTGATGTTACCACCGCGGAGTTCAAGCGCGCCAACCACACCATAGTCGGCGAGGATTTCCTTGTAGGCCCGCGCCTGTGCCTCGGTCTTGATGTAGTAGCTGTCACCACCCAGGCCGGCAAATTCCTGGCCGAACGAGGCAAAGATACCGTCAGTAGGATTGTTGTTCCGATCAAGCGTGTTGTAGCGCAGGTCATAACCAACAAGCGATGTCAGATATGTGCCGAGCGAGTCACAGATCGCGAGCGAAAGGTTGGAGGTGTTACAGTTATTGATGCCTGTCGACTGATCATCCGGGTCGGAGTTGTCTTCCGAGAAGATGTTGTAGAACAGACGCAATGTCAGTTCGTCTTCCCTTAGAGGAAGAATGAAACCGATTCCACCACCCGTCTTGTCCTGGTCGAAGGACCGGTAGTCGTTGGCATTTTCAATCCGGCGATAGACATCAAGATCCAGCGCAACGCGGCGGCCCATGAAGAATGGCTCAACGAACCGGAACTCATAGGACTGGGTGTCCGCACCGCCACCGACTGCAATCCGGACAAACTGTCCGCGGCCGAGGAAGTTTTTCTCAGTAAGAGAAATATCGCCGATGATGCCGTCCACAGTCGAATAACCGACACCGAAGGAGATTTCACCGGTCGGTCTTTCTTCAACGCGAACATTCACGATCACACGATCAGGTGCACTGCCCTGCTGGGTCGTGACAGAAACCTTCTCGAAAAATCCGAGATTGCGGATACGGCGCTCTGCTTTGTCGACCAGCGCGCGGTTGAAGGCATCCCCTTCAACGATGTCGAATTCACGCCGGATAACGTACTCACGTGTCCGGTCGTTGCCGATCACATTGATGCGTTCGATATAGGCCCGCGGACCTTCTTCAATGTAGTAGATCAGCGAAATCGTGTTGTCGTCGTAGTTCCGGGCTCCACGCGGACGAACACGGGCAAAGGCATAACCTTCCTCCGACACGCGCAGGGTAATGTCCTCGACCGTTTGCTCGATACGGAGCGCATTGAATGTCTGGCCGCTGCGGGTACGCACCAGCCGTTGCAGATCATTCGGATCGACCTCGGCGATTGTGGAGACGACTTCCACGTCACTGATTTCGTATTTCTCACCCTCATCAACCGTGAAGGTCACGTAGAAGATGTTCTGTTCACGGTCCAGGTCTGCACTCACCGAGACAATGCGGAAATCGGCATAGCCTTTTCTGTTGTAGTACTGGCGCAGAAGCTCTTCGTCGGCTGCAAGACGGTCCGGATCGTAGGTATCGGTGCTCCGGATAAAGCTGAGCAGGCCGCTTTCGCGGGTCCGGATCACGTCACGCAAACGCCCGTCGCTGAATGCACTGTTGCCGATGAAACTGATGCGTTCGACACCGGTCTTGGCACCTTCATTGATTTCGAAAACCAGATCGACGCGGTTCTGCCCGCGATCAATGATCTTCGGCTCGACGGACGCACCAAAGCGTCCGGAGCGGCGATAGGCTTCAAGAATGTTCTGAACGTCGGACTGCACTTTCGCGCGAGAAAGCGTTGACCGCGGCTGAGACCGGACAGCTGTTTCCAGCGCGTTGTCCTTGATCTTGCGATTGCCTTCGAAAGACACCCGGTTGATGATCGGGTTCTCAGAAACCGTTACGACGACAGTGTTGCCACGCGGGGTGATTTCAACAGTGGCAAACAGGCCCGTCGCATAGAGAGCTTTGAGCGATTCATCGACATCGAACGCGGTGTAGGACCGGCCCGGGACGATCGTCATGTAACTAATGACGGTTTCATCCTCAATCCTGGTGTTCCCCTGCACCTGAATGCTTCTGGCAACTGCCGCTTCAGCAACACTCACCAAGGACGAAAGCCCTAGGGATTGCGGCACTGCCGATCCGAGGGAAAGTACGAAAGCCGCCAAAAACACGACTCGTGTAAGTTTCTGCAATCGCTGCATTATCGCGCTATGCCTTTTTTTAATACCCCATCCGAAAATCAGCAGTCACCCCAGGCAGATTCTCGGAACCGACGAACGTTTTATAGGTTTTTGCCGATAACGCAACTGCACTTCGAGGCCGAAAGCGATTTAGTCTGAAGACGTTGCGTCTATGTCACGGCTGTCAGGAATCGTTGGTCACTAATCGCAAGATATCCCTCCAAGTTACGAAAACCATCAGCATAAGTACCAAGCCCAACCCGATGCGAAAACCGACGTCCTGAACGCGCTCGCTCAAGGGTTTGCCACGCAACGCCTCTGCGGCAAAAAACACCAGATGTCCGCCATCAAGAATTGGAATCGGAGCCAGGTTGATCAGCCCGATGCTGACAGAAAGCACTGCTGCAAGCGAAATCAGCGGAATGATACCGTGCTCGGCAACCTTTCCTGAGATTTCAGCAACGCGGATCGGTCCCCCGAGCTGATCGGCCGATTGGCGCTGGGTGATGATCCCCCAGATGTAGCTGACCGTGCCGTCCATGATCCGATAGGTTTCCTTGACGCCCTCCCCGATGGCATCGATCGGACCATATTTGATACGGACGATGTTTGCCGGATCCGCGCTTCCACGCAATCCGATGTCGCCTGCCATCTGCTGTTCTCCGAAGAAGACTTCCTTCTTCTTGTAGTCCGGCGTCACGTCCAGGGTGACAAGGTCGCCGCCACGCTCGACTTCAAACACCAGAGGCACATTACCGTTCATCAAAACGATCTGGCGAAGCTCACCGAAAGTGTGAATTTCCCGGCCGTCAATTTCCTTGATCAGGTCACCGGCAACAATTCCGCCACGGTCCGCCGCACCGCCGGGAAACACCTCTTCGACAACGGGAAGAAGTCCTTGCTTGCCGGCTGAACCAAAAAGCGCTGCGAAAATGACGATGGCGAGAAGAAAGTTGGCAATCGGTCCTGCCGCAACGATTGCAGCGCGCTGCCAGACAGGTTTGGCAATGAAGGCGGTCTTGCGCTCTTCTTCACTCATCTGCGCGATCAGTTCGCGGCTTGGAACGCTGGCAGCATTTTCATCGCCGGCGAATTTTACATATCCGCCGAGCGGGATCATGCAGAGCTTCCAGCGGGTGCCCCTCTTGTCGTACCACCCGAAAATTTCGCGGCCGAACCCGACTGCAAACGCATCCACTTTGACATTGCACCAGCGCGCAACTGCAAAGTGACCGAGCTCATGGAAGAACACCACCACTGTCAGAACAAACAGGAACGGAATAATGGTTCCAACAATGAGGGAATAAGCGGAAACGAGTAATTCCATTGAGGGGCCCGATCTGACGCAACTTGGGGACTTATCGCAGAACTCTATTAATAGAAGAATTACGGCGCGTTAATGGTCGATGACATTTTTTCCAACGGCTTCAAGGTCATGACCGGTGAGACTTAATCCATTCTAGTGTCTTTTCCCTGGCTTCCATATCCAGGGCGACCACGTCATCAACACTTTTCAGCGATCCAAGACGGTTCGCGGACGAAAGATGGTCCAGAACCGCCTCAATTGCAGCGGGGATATCCAGGAATCCAATTTGCTTGGAAAGAAACGCCTGAACCGCGATCTCATCGGCCGCATTCAGGGCCGCCGGCGCGGCACCGCCCGCCTTCATCGCGTCGAGTGCGAGCCGCAGCGCCTTGAAGCGGTCAAGATCGGGCGCATCAAAGGACAAAGTACCGATTTCAGCAAGGTTCAACTTCTTGACCGGTGCTTCCATCCGCCTTGGATAAGCAAGACAATGGGCGATCGGTGTCCGCATGTCCGGACTGCCAAGCTGCGCCAGTACCGAGCCGTCTTTATACTGCACCAGACCGTGGACCACTGATTGCGGATGAACAAGAACGTCCAGTTGATCATGCGAAACCGGAAAAAGGTGTGAAGCTTCAATGACTTCAAAGCCTTTGTTCATCATGGTTGCACTGTCAATTGTAATGCGAGCGCCCATGTCCCAATTCGGATGCTTCAAAGCCTGCTCGGGAGTGACTTCAGCCATGTCCGTCTTGCTCATGGTTCTGAAGGGGCCGCCGGATGCCGTCAGGATGACTTTCTCAATCTGATCAGCCTGGGACGTTTCGAACACCTGAAAGATGGCGTTGTGTTCGCTGTCGACCGGAAGAAGCTCGGTTCCCGTTTCTTCAACCTTCGCCATGAAGAGATCACCGGCACAGACCAAGCACTCCTTATTGGCAAGCGCAAGACGTCTGCCCGCCTTGAGAGCATTGAAGGTCGGTCTCAGGCCGGCAGCACCAACAATCGCGCCGACAACTAGATCTGAGTCCCGTTCAACCGCATCCATCACCGCATTGTGACCGGACGCCGCTTCGATGTCCGCTCCACTCAGACGGTCCCTGAGCTCCTGATGCCGGTCTTCTTGAGCCAAGACGGCAGTTGACGCATTCAATCGTCTGGCCATGTCCGCCAGCGCGTCCGCGTTCTGATTGGCCACCAGGGCAACGACTTCGAAACGCTCCGGATGACGCTCGATCAAATCGGCCAGGCTTTGTCCAATCGATCCGGTTGCGCCCAGAACGGTTATCCTGATTGGAGTCTGCACATCTGCAAAATCGGCCGCAGCCGCCATTGGTAGCTCTCCAGATTTAGTTCAGTCCCAAGCCGGCAATCGGGTCCTCGAGCGGACCGCCGAGTATCAGGCCAACACAAACAGCAAAAATGGCTGCAGCGACCAATCCGTCCACACGGTCCATGATGCCTCCGTGCCCGGGAATGAGGCGACTAGAATCCTTTACATCGAACCTGCGCTTTATCGCCGATTCCAACAGGTCCCCCGCCTGAGACACGATTGACAGGACAATGGCCAGAACGACCCAGGCAAAGATGTCTGTTGCGCCGCCCAAGACAACGACCGCTGCGCCACACAGCGTCGCACATACCAGACCGCCAATGGCACCTGACCAGGTTTTTTTGGGGGAGACGCGCTGCCATAGCTTCGGTCCACCCAGTGCGCGGCCGACAAAATAAGCAAAAATATCAGTCGCCCAGACCACGAAGATAAGAAAGAAAGTGAACAGCAGTCCGTTTGTCCCGTCTCGCACGGCAAGGAGCGCAAAAAGCGCAAGTCCGCTGTAAAGCACCCCCTCCGCGCCCCAGCGCCCTGCCCGACTGAGACCGCTGAACACAAGCGTGGCCAATGCACCTGCAAAAAGGGCAAGCAAACCGGCAAGTGGCAGCTCGGCGAATTCAAGTACCGCGAGGACGACAAGCGTTGCCAGGCTTATCAAAGTCGGAACCAGCGCCTCGCGGGTCCCGGTAATGGTGAGCCACTCCCACAGGAAAAGCGTCGCCGCCACCAGCATAAGCAGTGCGTACCCTGTGCCGCCCAAATAGGTGATCAGCAAGACAATCGGTCCGAGGATCACCGCGGAGATCAGTCTCAGGCCGAGATTGGTCGTCTTTTTGCTGGTCGGTCCGGTATCTGCCATTACGAGGATCGGGCCTCAAAGAGCGTTGGCATCGAGCCCGCCGTATCGCCGTTGTCTGTTTTCGTAGTCGAGCAGCGCCTTGTCGAAGGCAGCCTCATCGAAATCGGGCCAATTCACATCGCAGAAGTAGAACTCCGAATAGGCGGCCTGCCACAGCAGAAAATTGGACAAGCGCAATTCTCCACTTGTGCGGATGATCAGATCCGGATCCGGAAGCCCGCCTGTATCAAGCGACTGCGAAAAGGCCGTTTCGGAGATCTCCTCAAGACGCATGTCGCCTTCAAGAACACTTTGGGCGAGATGCTGGGCGGCGCGAACAATTTCCGCGCGGGCGCCATAGTTGAAAGCAACGACGAGGTCCAAGCCGGTGTTGTGCCGGGTCAGATCCTCTGCTTCCTCAAGCAGCTTCAAGATACCCGGCTCAAGATCGCTTCTGCCGCCGACGATGCGAATACGAATGTTGGCTTCGTGAAGTTCGCTGAGATCACGCTGTACAAAACGGCGGAGGAGCCCCATCAGAAACGAGACTTCTGTTTCCGGGCGATTCCAGTTTTCAGAAGAAAAACTGTAGATCGTTATGACTTCTATGCCGACCTTGCCGGCATGGCGAATGATCTTGCGAAGTGCCTCCAGGCCTTGTCGGTGCCCTTCTGTTCTGGGCAGGCCGCGCGCGGTCGCCCAACGCCCATTGCCGTCCATGATCAAGGCAACGTGGCGAGGCAACCTGGCGCTGGAACCTTCCTCGGCAGTCGTTTGCGGATTCGGGTTCGGGCTGACACTCATATATTCCCCCAACGCACTGGTCCGGTACCGGTTCAGACCTGTGAAATCTCTTGCTCTTTCTTTTCAAGCATGCTGTCAACTTCACCAATCATCTGATCGGTCAGTTTCTGCACTTCGTCGGAGGCCAGGCGGCTGTCATCCTGGGAGATCTCGCCGTCTTTTTCGGCTTTCTTGGCATCATCCATGCCGTCCCTGCGCACATGACGGATCGCCACCTTTGCCTGTTCGGCATATTTGTGCGCAACCTTGATCAGTTCCTGGCGGCGCTCCTGGTTCAACTCAGGAATGGGAAGGCGCAAAAGCTGTCCGTCAACAACCGGATTGAGGCCCAGGTTTGATTCGCGAATTGCTTTTTCAACAGCGGCAACCATGGACTTGTCCCAGACCTGCACCGCGACCATGCGCGGTTCAGGAACCGAAACCGTACCGACCTGGTTGATCGGCATTGCCTGTCCATAGGCATCCACGGAAATCGGGTCCAGCATAGACGCGGACGCGCGGCCAGTCCGCAGACCGGCAAAGTCGGTTTTCAGAACCGAAAGAGCTCCCTGCATTCGGCGCTTTAAATCGTCCAGATCGACACCTTCTACCGACATTTCATCCTCACTCTTGTTTTGTGCTTGGCTAAAAAGAGTCTCAGCGGGCGCAAACATGGCACAAACACGCTGAAACACAAGGGCTGTAAATAAGATCGGACTTAAAAGTTTCAGTCACCCACGACTGTGTAAGTTCCTGTTTCCTGAAGCACACTCACCAAAGCACCCGGAGTATGAATTGAAAATACAATAACGGGAATGGAGTTGTCCCGTGCAAGGGCGATCGCTGTCGTATCCATGACTTTCAGATTGCGGGTGATGACTTCCTCATAGCCAAGCATCTGGTAGCGCTCCGCTTCGGGGTTCACCTTGGGATCTTCCGAATAAACGCCATCAACCTGCGTTCCTTTCAGAAAGGCATCACACTTCATTTCAGCAGCACGCAAGGCTGCTCCGCTGTCTGTCGTGAAGAACGGATTGCCGGTACCACCGGCGAAAATGATGACGTCGCCGTCTTCCATATAGCGGTCTGCAACACGCTGCGAGAATGTTTCGCATATCGAGGGTACGGCGACGGCCGACAAGACACGTGCATTGACCTTTAGCCGGCGCAAGGCATCGGCAAGCGTCAGGCTGTTCATGATCGTCGCCAGCATGCCCATGTGGTCGCCGGTGACGCGGTTCCCACCTTTTGCGGCAACAGCAACGCCGCGGAAAATGTTGCCGCCCCCAACGACCACGCCGACCTGCGCACCAAGCGCCACGGCGTCAGCGATTTCCTTTGCGATCCTTTGCACAATGGCCGGGTCGATTCCAAAAGCCTGGGAGCCCATCAGGGCCTCGCCGGAAAGTTTCAGAAGGATCCGTTTCCAACGCAAAGAATTCGTCATGTGTACACCCGTTTTAGAATTGTCTTTCTAAAAAAAAAGCGCCGGTCTTACCGGCGCTTTCTTTGAGCTTACTGGCCCGTCGCTGCCGCCACTTCCGCGGCGAAGTCCTGCTCTTCTTTCTCGACCCCCTCGCCTAGTGCGAAGCGGACGAAACCGGAAAGCTTGACTTCGGTACCGAGGTCCTTTGCAAGCGCCTCTACAGCCTGCTCAACCGTCTGGTCCGGGTTGATCACGAAGGCTTGTTTCTCGAGGGTAACTTCCTCGTAGAATTTGCGCAAACGGCCTTCCACCATTTTCTCAATGATGTTCTCCGGCTTGCCGGATTCACGCGCCTGCTCGGAGAACACAGCCTTCTCGCGTTCAACAACAGCCTGATCCAGCTCAGCGACGTTCAGCGCAAGCGGGCTGGTTGCAGCAACGTGCATCGCAATCTGGCGGCCCAGAGCGTTCAGCTTGTCCTTGTCGCCGGACGATTCCAGCGCAACGAGAACACCGATTTTGCCAAGACCATCAGAAACGGCACCGTGAACATAGGTGGCAACAACACCGTTGTCCGCAGCCAGAAGCGCGGAACGGCGCAGCGTCATGTTCTCACCGATCGTGGCGATCGCGTCGGTAATGGCGTCGGAAATCGGCTTGCCGCCAAGATCGGCTGCGGCCACGGCTTCAACGGAACCGTCGGTTCCGATTGCGGCCTTGGCGATTTTCGCAACCAGTTCCTGGAAGCCTTCGTTTCTGGCGACAAAATCAGTTTCGGAGTTCAGCTCGATCACGGCAGCCTTACTACCGTCGGACGCCACACCGACCAGGCCTTCAGCCGCAACGCGGCCAGCCTTCTTGGCGGCTTTCGCCAAACCTTTGGTGCGCAGCCAGTCAACTGCTGCTTCCATATCACCGCCGGATTCGTTCAGGGCGGTTTTGCAGTCCATCATGCCAGCGCCGGATTTCTCGCGGAGCTCTTTTACCATCGCAGCGGTAATGCTCATCGATTGCCTCGTGGATGGGGGTTTCAGATGAGACACGGTTTAGCCGATGGCTATCCGCGCCTTTATGACGGGACTGCAACAAATTGCAGCCCGTCGTGCGAATTCAACATAAAACTGCCGCAAGAAGACGCGGCAGCTGTTTTTAGGCTTCAGCCTCGACCGGCTCAGTTTTGGCTGCAGCTTCTTCAGCAGCCGGAGCCTCTTCAGCAGGAGCTTCCTCGGCAACCGGTGCTTCTTCAGCGGCCGGCGCTTCTTCAGCGGCAGCTTCAATCAAAGCTTCCTCGACCGGAGCTTCCTCAGATTCGCCAATGTCCATGCCGGCAGCACCCTGAGCACGGGAAATGCCGTCAATGGCAGAACGGGCGATCAAGTCGCAGTAGAGCGAAATTGCGCGGCCCGCATCGTCGTTACCCGGCACCGGATAGGTGATGCCATCCGGATTGGAGTTGGAATCGAGGATGGCAGCGACCGGGATACCCAGACGGCGCGCTTCCTGAATGGCGATAGCTTCACGGTTGGTATCGATCACGAAGATCAGGTCCGGGATGCCACCCATATCCTTGATACCGCCGAGGTTGCGCTCGAGTTTCTCGCGCTCACGGTCCATGAACAGGCGCTCTTTTTTCGTCAGAGCGTTGGCCGCATCGGAAGAAAGGGTTTCTTCCAGCTTGCGCAGGCGTTGGATCGACTGGGAAATCGTCTTCCAGTTGGTCAGCATGCCACCGAGCCAGCGTGCATTGACGAAATACTGGGCCGAATTGCGTGCAGAAGACGCAACAGCTTCCTGCGCCTGACGCTTGGTACCGACGATCAGAACGCGGCCGCCACCGGCAACGGTATCGGAAACCGCTTTAAGAGCCTGATGAAGCAGCGGAACGGTCTGAGACAGATCCATGATGTGAACATCGTTGCGCACACCAAAGATGTACTGACCCATGCGCGGGTTCCAACGGTGTTTCTGGTGACCAAAGTGAACGCCGGCTTCGAGCAGCTTACGCATGGTGAAATCGGGCAATGCCATGGCCCTTAATCTCCTGAGTTTTCCGGTTTAACCTCCGCAAGAGGAGTATGTGCCGCTGGATCGCTCCAGTCGGCCACCGGATGGACCCCGATAAGCTCAGGTTCCGCCCCTTGCGTGTGGAATGGGCGCCTTATAGTTGGGGCAGAATTTTATTTCAAGACCCAATGCACGGATTTCTTACAGCGTTTTGGGGTTCAGGTTGCCGAAAAAACAGGTAGGGCATTTCTGTGCGCGATGGCTTTGTGGCCAGAGCCAAGATCTGTCCAGAGCCGGTTTTCGTGTGAACGGCCGAAAAGAACGTTCTTTACCCGAATAACCTCGAAGCAAAACTTAGTCGACAGGGCTCGAATTCTGGCTGGTACCGACGGACCAGTGTTGAGGCTGGATGCGCACAAACACCTGCGGGCGATTGCGCTCTGCAACTTCGGCCCCGTCCGCCGAATCCTCGGCACTGCGCAACGCCAGCGCGATTGATCCTACCTGCTGTGCTTGCACGACAATTTCCGACTGAAACAGCGTAAGCTCAAGCGTTGCCGTCCTTTTCGGCGAAAGGTTCTTTTCTTCCTGCTCGCCTGCTGTGGTGCTGTCGATGGCCAGGACGCGGATGTTTTCCAGGATCGTCTCGCTTGTCACGCCAACGCCGTCAATCTGTCTGGTTAGAATGAGATCAACCTTGTCGCCCGGCAGGATGAAGCCGCCAGCAGAGGTCTCCTGCTCGACGCGGACCGCGATAGCGCGCTTTCCTTTCGGAAGGATGGTCGCCATGTAACCTTTGTCGGTTTGTATCAGGCGTTCGTTGCGGATCGGTTCGCCGGAATAGATCGCTGCCCGGGCAATGCTGCCAAGCACACTGTCAGCGGCAAACTCACCGTCCTTTTTGGTCAAGGCGCCTTGCGGCACGGCGTTTTTCGGCCACTCTGCCCAGGTAAAATCTTCTTCGGTTATCTTTCCGCCCTGGAGAATATCCTTGGCAGCAACCAAAACCTTCGTGCTGACAACCACAGGCTTCGGCGGAGGCGGCGCTTCCGTTTCACCAGAATCCATTACAAAATGAAAGGCCTGATACCCTGCTCCGAGGGACACGAGCAGCACAAAAACCCTAGCGAGATTAGTCCACAATTTGCATTTCCCTAGCACATTTGCTTTTTCATTTTGACAATACAGGGAAATTGCATACCGCGTGTGTAACGTGACAGAAGAAATTACATCAATTTTTCTGCTTTTTCTTTCAGCCTTGCTCACGAACCGGCCAGCTACACTGAACAACACTCAATTGGGCGGGCTGTTTAGCAACACAATTCCGGCCAAAACGGGCGACATCAAGCGAGTTGGACATCAGTGACACCGGGGACGGCCTTCAGTGCACCAGCGATCTCCGGCGACAACCGGAACCGTCCCGGCAGCTTCACCTCAACTTCACGGGCACCGTTTTCCAGGAGCACGATGACAGTTACGTCCCCCTCGCCCCTGACCTGAAGCTGTTTGGCCAGGCTTGCGATCGGACGCTCATCGCGCACGAACACCCGCATGCTCTTTTGAAGCCGCGCAGCAACCTTGTCGATCGGATCGACCTGTTCGATACGCAACGAGGGCTCTTCATCACGCATATCAGCGCCGACGAGGATCACCACTGACCGCCCGGTCTGAAGCAAGTCCCGGTACTGCTCAAGTTTTTCACGAAACAGCAGCGCCTCGTACTGGCCCGTTGCATCCGAAAGCCGCGCGATACCCATGCGCGTTCCGGTTCTGGTCTTGCGTTCTTGCATGGAAACCACAGTGCCAGCCAAACGTCCGTGTGAGGCACCATGCTTGACCGCCTCGGCAAATTGCGTCCAGGGCTGGGCGCGCATCTTTTCCAAAACACGCGCATATTCGTCAATTGGATGTGCAGACAGATAAAAGCCGATTGCAGCATGTTCGCGCTGAAGCTTTTCCTCGTTGGTCCACCCGTTGACCTCGTCCAGCTGCAGCGGCTCTTCGCTGTCACTGCCGCCGAAGAGCTCATCCTGCCCCAGTGCCTTGTTTTCTTCAGTGCGCTGCGCCAGCCCCATGATACGGTCGAGGCCTTCGAAGACCCGCGCCCGGTTCGGTTCAAGCTCGTCAAACGCACCGGCCGCCACCAGGTTTTCAAGAGTGCGCTTGTTCAGCGCTTTTGGCGAAATGCGCCGGGCAAAATCACCCAGACTTTTGAACGGCGCCTCGCCGCGAACGGCGACGATGTGTTCAACCGCCTGTTCACCGACACCTTTGATCGCCCCCATGGCATAGAGGATCTTGCCGCCGGAAACATCGAAATGGACCTGACTTCGGTTGATCGAGGGCGGTACGATATCGATCTTCATCCGCCGGGCCTCCTGCCGGAAGTCACCGAGCTTGTCCGTGTTGCCAAGATCAAGCGTCATCGACGCCGCCATGAATTCAACCGGATGGTTCGCCTTCAGCCAGGCCGTGTGATAGGAAACCAGCGCGTAGGCAGCCGCGTGTGACTTGTTGAACCCGTAATTGGCAAACTTCGCAACGAGGTCGAAAATTGTCCCGGCCTGGGTCTTGTTGATGCCGCGCTCGACGGCCCCGTCGACAAACCGGGCCCGCTGAACTTCCATCTCGGAGGCAATCTTCTTGCCCATTGCCCGGCGCAACAGATCCGCTTCACCGAGCGAATAGCCAGAAAGCACCTGGGCGATCTGCATCACCTGCTCCTGGTAGACGATGATGCCGTTGGTTTCCATCAGGATCGATTCGAGCAGCGGATGCAGGCAATCCGGATCCTGCTCGCCGTGCTTAACCGCGTTATAGACCGGGATGTTTTCCATCGGCCCGGGACGGTAGAGCGCAACCAGCGCGATGATGTCTTCGAACCGGTCCGGTTTCATGCCTGCAATGGCCCGGCGCATGCCCTGGCTTTCCAGCTGGAACACGCCGAATGTCTCACCGCGCGCCAGGAGCTCGTACGTCTTTTCGTCATCAATCGGCAGGCCGGCAACGTCTATTTCGATCCCGCGCCGTTCGATCAGGTCGACAGCGGTGTCGATCACGGTCAGCGTCTTCAGGCCAAGGAAGTCGAATTTAACGAGGCCGGCATCCTCGACCATCTTCATATTGAACTGCGCAACCGGCATATCGGAGCGCGGGTCACGGTAAAGCGGAACCAGTTGTTCCAGCGGGCGGTCGCCAATCACCACACCCGCAGCATGGGTGGACGCGTGTCTGTAAAGTCCCTCCAGCTTTTGCGCCATGGACAAAAGACGTTCAACGATCTCTTCTTCCTTGGCCGCTTCTCTCAGGCGCGGTTCGTCCTCGATCGCTTGTGCCAGCGTGACCGGGTTGGCCGGGTTGGCGGGCACCAGTTTGCAAAGCCTGTCGACCTGCCCATAAGGCATTTGAAGAACCCTGCCGACATCGCGCAAAACGGCGCGCGCCTGCAACGAACCGAACGTGATGATCTGTGCCACCTGCTGGCGGCCATACTTCTCCTGAACGTACCGGATGACCTCTTCACGGCGGCTCTGGCAGAAATCGATGTCGAAATCCGGCATCGACACGCGTTCCGGGTTGAGAAAGCGTTCAAACAGCAGCGAAAACCGCATCGGGTCGAGATCGGTGATCGTGAGCGACCAGGCAACAAGAGACCCTGCACCGGAGCCGCGTCCCGGACCGACAGGAATGTCCTCCGCCTTGGCCCACTTGATAAAGTCGGCAACGATCAGAAAGTAGCCGGGGAACTTCATCCTTTCGATGATGCCGGTCTCGTAGTCAAGCCGGTCCCAATAGTCCTTTTCCTCAAGACCCGGTGCCAGTCCATGCGCATCGAGGCGTGCCTGAAGGCCCTCGCGCGCCTGGCGCTTCAGTTCTTCTGACTCAGCACGCTCGGCTTCTTCCGGATTTGCGTCCGCTCCGGCGAACCTGGGTAGAATCGGGTCACGCTTGAGCGGCCTGAAACTGCACCTTCTCGCGATTTCGACCGTCGATGCCAACGCTTCAGGCAGATCTGCAAAAAGCTCACACATTTCTGTACGGCTCTTGAAGTAGTGCTCAGGTGTCAGACGGCGTCGGTCGTCTTCAATCAAAACCCTGCCTTCAGAGATGCAGATCAGCGCATCGTGGGCTTCATAGTCTTCCCGCTTGGGAAAAAAGGCTTCGTTTGTGGCAACGATCGGTAGTCCGAATGCATAGGCAAGATCCAAAAAGGCATCTTCCGTCTTGCGTTCGGCTTCCATGCCATGCCGTTGCAGTTCGACATAGCACCGTCCTTGAAACCCGTCGGCAAGCAATTGCAGCCGGTCTTTGGCAAGGTCCTTGCGACCGGAGAGCAGCGCAGTACCGACCGCCCCGAACGGACCTCCGGTCAGAACGATCACATCGTCCGACTTCGACAGAAGATATTCTGCTGAAACGTGCGGTTTCAGGCCAGTTTCCGTGTCGAGAAAGGCTCTCGACGTCAATTCCATGAGATTGGCGTAGCCATCCTCTGTCATGGCTATGAGCACGACATCGGAAAGCGCAGGTTCCCCTCGCCGTCCGCTTTCTAGGCCATCATTGAAATGAACGGAAAGCTGACATGCTGTGATTGGCTGGATCCCGGCTCCCCAAGCCTTTCCGGAAAACTCCTGTGCACCAAACAGATTGTTGGTGTCGGCAATCGCCAGTGCGGGCTGACCATCTTCCTTCGCCAGATCAAGAAGTTTTTTGATCGGCAAGGCGCCTTCAAGCAACGACAGTGCTGAATGAACCCTGAGATGGACAAATCCGGGTCCGCCTTCAGTGATGCTCCCGGGAACGGGATCGCCAATGGCAATTTGGGATGAAGTGTCGGCACCGGACATGAGGGGACTCACTGCAGCTTTCAGAATCAGCGCTCAAGTGAAGCGCCTCTCAAAAGTCCTGTCGACCCTCGGTGTCAGTTGTGCCCGCTGTTCTTTCACGTATCGGCCGCCCGCTGAGTATATCAGACGCTTTTTCGCGCGCTACGCCAAGTGCGACCTCTCAGGATAAACACAGTCCGAACGGGATTTCGGAGTTAGCTTGCGGCGAACAGCACATCGCCCCAAACGGCAATTGTCGTACAAAAGCAAACCAGAGAAGCCAGTGCGGCAAAATCACGAGCGATATGGAACATGTCACCCTCCAACATTTGAAACTTGCTAGAAACGGAGAATGTTCCATTTTTGTTCTTTATGCAAGCACTTTTTGTTCC
>JGI12316J14372_10001843_pt1 | contig 25049 bp, 6 predicted proteins | sample MarCyaLeptolynsp_FD_14372 | JGI IMG/M metagenome (IMG submission 14372)
TAAAATTCACGTTTTTTGCCCAGTGGGTCTGCGAACGTCCCGCTAGCGAGCCATAAAACCACGGCTTGTCCAGCAACGCCTCTCTACACAAGCAGTCGGTCTAGCTTTCGGGAGATTACGATAAATGTTTCCTCACAAAATCCTCATTTAGAAAAATGGCTTGGGTTCGTCAAGGATTGCAACAATTGTTAAGGAATATGCAGATTTCAGCCTGAAATAGCTATCAACAAAAATCCCCTAGATTGCGATTCTCAAACCCTACTTAACGTTGCTTAAACTCTTTGCTCTAAACTATGGTTATCTGCTCCTGTAGCCTACCCTTAATCAGCCTTTGAGGACTGCAGGGCTTTACCCTGCAGGGCAGGCAAGCTCGCTGTTGTAGACATAACGAGCGATTGAAAAACAATTGTTCTATTTTGTAGGGAAAAAATAAGGGATAGCGTTAACATCTATATCCTGTCCTCTCTAATTTTGCCAGCCATTCTGCTAAACAAAAGACAATTAATCGTTTCTGAATTCGAGTGTCCATAAATGCTGTAGCAAAACGATTGAGTGACTTCTCTAGAAGACAGGATTTACGGCAAAGCTTCAGTTCAATGCGATCGCAAATTCGACTCATCTATCCTCGTTAGAGGATGTTTGAAAAGTATTAGATCCCCCCTAGCCCCCCTTGAAAAGGAGGGGATTACGGTCAAAAGTCTCCCTTCTTAAGGGGGATTTAGGGGGATCTGGAATGTTTTGCTACCTGTCTTAGGACTTTTCAAACAACCTCTTAGATGTGAGACAATATCCAACGATTTCAATATTATAGGAATCCTATTTTATTTTGAAAAGTTTCTAGATCTCAGCCTTTTCCCCGAAAACATTAAAAACTCAGTATACTTAAGAAAAATTAAGCCGAATTGCTATATGTAGATTCTGTAAAAACCTTTTATTTGAAATGTCCTCAGTTTTAGTCAAGATTTGTTTATTAATCCAATTTTATATAACGGTTCCCGTGCGACTGAAGTACATGGAAATGTTTCCCTGCCGAAGGCAGGGGAATATTTCCATACCTCACTAGCCTGAGAATTGCTATACCAATGATACGTAGAAATATAGTAGTGATAAACAAATAAGGATTTTCGAGCGCGCTGGTTTCAGCCGTACGCTCAAAAAATCTTACTTTTGTAGACTACCGGAATTGTTTTTCTAACTTCTAAAATATATTTTTCAAGAGATAAAATACAACAAAAAATTGTCATTTTTATTATAAAAATACTATTCATCTGTCCATTTATGCGATCCTATAATCAGGAATGAGTCGTAAGGAATTTTTAAGATAGAATCTGATAGAATAAGACTTTCAGCTTGCCCAGTTTTACAAATTAAATCAAATTGCTATAGTGTGAGATTTTTTGGAAACTGCTCAAAACTAAAGTTTCAGACTCCAAAAAACTCTATCGAGAAATGGGACAGCAAAAACACAACTTCTTTAGATAAAACAAAAGATTGCATTAGACTGTTATTTTCAATCAATATCTTCGAATTATAGTTAAAGATTTTTAGAAAAGATAATCTAAACTTAACCCGATCTTAACAGCCCAATTATCCTTTGTTAATCAATATTATTCTTCAATCTATTTTAAGTGAATTAATCCTGCAATCTTTATCAATCGGATGCTAGATTAGGAATAATTGTGTTCGTCGCTGAATAAAGAATTGACTATGGTTGCTCTTAAGGAAACCAAACTCGCTAAAGAACCAAAATCCACTCAGGAACTCAAAACTCCCCTCGTCGCAACAGTTCGCTTCGAACTACAGCATTTGAAACTGGAATCAACAATTCGAGAACTATCGCTCTACGATTTCCAGATTGAATCTTCCCATCTGGGTAAAGAAGTTTCCCAGATATTCCAGGCAAATCCACTACTACCTGGTGCAATCTTAACCGATAGAAAGAAGTTTGCTGGTATGATTTCGCGGTGCCGCTTTCTGGAACGGTTGAGCAGCCCTTATGGTTTAGAACTCTTTTTAAAACGCCCGCTTTACTCATTATATCGCTTTGCTAGTACGGATGTTCTAATTCTCTCAGGTGAGTTGCCTATCGTAGAAGCTGCTCGCCGCTCTCTGCAAAGACCCGCTGAAATTTTGTATGAACCAGTGGTGGTCGAACTAGCACCCGGAACTTATCGCCTGCTCGATGTTCATCAACTGCTGATCGCACAATCGCATATACATCAGCTCACCACTGAATTGTTGCACGAGCAAACAGAAGCTCAGATGATGCAAACCGAGAAGATGGCCAGCTTGGGCAAAATGGTAACCAGCGTTGCCCATGAAATTAAAAACCCTGTCAACTGCATTATTAGTAATTTTGAATTTCTCTCTAATTATTGCCAGGATTTGGTAGAACTAGTGTCAGCTTACGATGAAGAAATCTCAGAAATTTCTCCCAAAATGTCTGCAATGAAAGAAGAATGCGAATTGGAATTTATTCTAGACGATCTACCCAAAATTCTAAAGAGTATAGAGGTAGGTTCTGAGCGATTGGGTAAAATCGTAGGAGGATTGCAAAACTTTTCCCATCTAGATGAATCAAAGTTGCAACCTGCCAATCTTCATGAATGTATTGGGAGTGCCCTAATTATTCTCAATAATCGGCTGAAATACGGCATTGAATTGATCGAACGTTATGGAGATATTCCTCCTGTTAATTGCTACTCTGGTCAATTGAGTCAGGTCTTTGTTAACTTAATTGGGAATGCGATTGATGCTCTTTTCGAGAAGGAAGAAGAAAAAAAAGATGACGACCCAACCTGGAAACCCCAGATTACAATCAGTACTGAGCTTGTAGAACAATCAAATACTGATTGGGTTTCAATCAAGATCGCAGACAATGGCCCTGGAATTCCTTCAGAAATTCAGGAAAGAGTATTTGAGAACTTTTTTACAACCAAACCTGTCGGAAAAGGGACTGGTTTAGGGTTAGCAATTAGCCATCAAATTGTGACCAAGAAACATGCTGGAAAGCTATTTCTAAAATCTCAACCCAAGCAGGGTACAGAATTCGAAATCCTGCTTCCTCTGTTGCCTGCAACTGACTAGAAAAATTTATAGAGCTTTTAATTTTAGTTTTTTGTGAACGTGCAGGTAGAACCAATACGCTCAGGAATTATTGCTGTTCACAACGGCTAAATAGTTTTTGGTAGGGTAATGGTAAATTCTGCATACTTGCCCACTGCTGTTTCCACAGTAATCGTTCCTCCATGTTGCTCCACAATAATGTCATGGGTGAGCGATAGCCCAAGCCCTGTCCCCTCGCCAGTGGGCTTTGTTGTGAAGAATGGATGGAAAATCTTCTCTCGGATTTCTGGTGCGATACCAGGGCCGTTATCGCGAATGTGGATCTCGACTATGTCGCTACAATTGCAAGTTTGGATCCAAAGCATTGGGACAAAAGAAGCCTCATTTTCGTTGATTTTTGATGCGATCGCATAACAGGCATTATCAATAAGATTGATAAAAGCACGACTAATATCAGAAATTGCTAGGGAGAGGTGTTCAATAGTTCGGTCATAATTAGTTTCAATGTGGAGGTTGAATCTATCATTTCTGGCACGAATACCATGATAGGCAAACTGTACAGCTCGATCGAGGATATCATTAACATCGCTTGGTTTGCGATCTCCACTTTCTGTGCGTGCATGTTGCACCATACTTTTAATAATATTCTCAGCTCTTTGGCTATGCTCATTAATGATAGCTGCATTCTCTCTCACATCCACTAGAATTTCTTTAAGGGACTCAAATGCCTCTTCATCAAGATACTCAGCTTGTTGTTCAACTGCTTCGATCGCCTCATCCGTTAGTTCTATAGACCCTTCAGCATAGTTCTTAACAAAATTTAGAGGATTGCGAATTTCATGCGCAATCCCTGCAGTTAATGCACCCAACGAAGCCAATTTTTCTCTGGCAATAATTTGCTTTTGAGCAGCTTTTAGTTCTTTAGTTCTTTCTTCAACTTTCTTTTCCAAGGTATGAGAATAATCTTCTAATTGCTGATTCGCTTTCTCCAGAGTGCTATACAACAACGCATTCTCTAAAGAGATCGCAACTTGCGAGCAGAGTAACTTTAAGACCTCAATGCGATCGCAAGTAAAAGCTCCTGTAGTTAAATTATTTTCCAGGTAGAGCATACCAATCAACTTACCGTGGTTGACAATCGGCGTAGTTAAAATCGACTTAGGTCGATGGGCAACCACATAGCTATCTTGTGTGAAATGCCCCTCATGACTCGCATTATTAAGAACGATATTCGCCCTTGTGCGAGCAACATAGTTGAGAATAGATTTCGGAAAAGCAGTTTCCGCTAATGTCTGTAACCTAATAGATTGCAATACTACAGTATCTTCAAAATCGAGTCTACCTTCAGCTTCGATTGACCATTGCCCCGATTTATCCAAAATTAGATAACCTTTTTCTGCGCCTGCATTTTCAATCACTATCTTTATCATTTTTGCTAACAAGGTATCGAGCACAATCTCTTCTGATAGAGCTTGCGAAGCTTTGAGAACGCTTTCTAAATCTAATGCAGCGGCAGCTGTTTTACCGCTGTCCGAAGTCGTTGGCGATGGTTTGGCGATCGCCGATGAACTTTTGTTAAACCACTGAGGATAGCGCTCTTCTAAATCTTTGACTTTAGCTGTTGCTTGCCAGCGAATATAACCATAATGAGCATCTAACAGATAGACCTGTGCAACTTTCTCTAAACCACGATTTAAGTAAAACTCTGCTGCCAATTCATTGGCCAGAGCTTCCTCATGAATATACCCGCTTTCCTTTGCCCCCTTAATTGCTTGTTCATAAAAGATCGTTGCTTCAGAAAATTTTTCCAAGACACGTGCTTTTTCTGCTTCTACAAGCATATATTTATGCTGAAAATTCATTGGAGCGTTCTCAGCCCACATAGCCAAGTTCCGCTGTAAAAGTATTATTTTTTCCAAATATTCTGTCTGTTTCTTGCTCTCTGCAGTTGGATACAAAGCCAAAAGTGCTAGAGAAAAATAAAAAGAGTTTTGCGTAGAGGTAAACAATCCCACCACAGCATATTCGTATTTTTCTACCAAATCCGCATTTAAGATCGCTTCAGCATAATTTCTAAAAAAATAATTAAGTATAATTTTTGATAAATAAGCAGATAATAAAGCTGTTAAATTATTGGCCTGCTGCAATACTGGCAACATTTCTATCTCGTTAAACAGCGGCCCAAGCAAACATTTCCGATCGGCAGAAGCATCAGTGAAATTTAGTGTCAGTTGACCCCATATCTTGGCATAGTAAAGCGGGAATTCCTGCTTTAATGTCTGAATTAGAGTAATATATTTTTCTTGCTCGTGACTGACGAATTCCAACGGCTCTCCAATCAGAAAGATATTACTACAGTAGTCAACTGATGCAAAACAAGCATAGGTAATATCTCCAGTTTCTAACCCAATGTGAATAGCTTTTTGTAAAGAAGTAGTTGCTTCTCTTTCAGGCTCTTTCCAATGTCGAATCAGACTGTTAAATATATAGTGCCCTCTACATTTTATTTCCCTAGCATCAAATGCTTCTAATATCCACAAGGCTAATTTCCCGAATCGATAACCAAGCTCAATATTGCCCATCGATCCACATAAGAGCAAACCATATGAGGAATAAGCAAAAACTGCTGGAGGAGAGTTACCATGTTTGTTAGAGATTCCGAGCATTGTAAATATAATTTTTGGAAAAAAACCGGGATTAGCAAGATAAGCAGGTGGAACAATTGCCATAAGAATTTGCATTGCAGCTCGCTGGATCGGATCTGTCATTGCAGGCAGTTTGTAAAGAGTCTCAATAATCAAATCTTCAGGTGCATTTTCTGCTAGTTCAATACCCAAAATATTAAGTACATGCAATCCAATATTTAATGCAACTTTCATTTGATTTTGAGCAGTATAGAATTGGATTTTCGTCTCATAAACTCTGACTTTTTCCAAAACAGTTCTGGCATAATTGAGTACAATTTCAGCAAGTTTTTCAGCCTGTTCAAAATTTACATTGAGATACTGCGTTTCCACCTGCTCTACATAGAGATTTAGGGTTAAATCGTACTCTGTATTCCAACTACTTTCGGGCAAAAGTCTCAAACCCATATCTAAATATTTACTGGCTGAAGTGTAAGCGTTAGATGTCTTTGCATTTTGACCTGCCATTAAATTCAATTCAGCAAACTGAATTTTTTCTCTATCATCATTTACCAATTGCAAACCTTTATTTAAGTGATTAACAATATCAAATACATTGGTTTCTAATTCTTCCTTAATAGTACTCGCTAATAACAAACGCCCGATTTTTAAATGAGTAGATTTTTTTTGCGTATCTGCAATCAGCGAATAGGCCGCTTGCTGAACCCGATCGTGCTGAAATTTAAACTTAACTTCTCTAGCTATTTCATCACGATTGGATGAATTTTCTATCAATTTATATTTACTATCTAACGGCACAAGAAAACCTTGCTTTATGGCTGGGAAAATACGAGCTAAAATATCTGTTTCTTGATCTTGAGAAATAATCGATAATGTTGCTAAATCGAAAGTATTGCCAATGCAAGCTGCCAATTGGAGAGCAGTTTGAGTAGATTCCTCCAATTTGTCAATTTTATTGGCCATCAATTCCACGACGTTGTCAGTGATATTTTTAGCCTGAATCTGGGCTACATTCCATTGCCATTTTCGTTTCTTTCGCTCGAAAGTTAATAATGCTTCCGCATAAAGTGTTTTTAGAAATTCAGCCGTAAAAAATGAATTCCCCTGGGTTTTCTCATAAACAAGTTCAGTCAGTGGTCTACTATAAGTTAATGAACAAGATAATGCGTCGGAAACTAAATTATTGATGTTTTCTATAGAAAGATTATTGACCTGAATAAATGATAATTTTTTTGGTGCTATTTTTTTGATATCTTCTAGCATTTCTATAAGAGGATGAGTGACATTGACTTCGTTATCTCGATACGCTCCAACAATCAATAAATATTTGCTTTCTTGGTCAACAATTATTGTTTTTAGTAAAGCCAGTGAGGCTATATCTGCCCATTGTAAATCATCAATAAATAAGACTAAAGGACGATCGGATTGACTGATAGCCTTAATGAAGTTCTGAAAAACCAGATTGAAACGATTTTGTGCTTCTTTGGGACCAACTGAGGCGACATCAGGTTGTGGCCCGATGATAAATTCCAGATGCGGAATAACATCAATTAATACCTGACCATTATTACCAACTGCATTTAAAATTTTTTGCTTCCATTCCTCCAACTTTTCGCTACTTTCAGCAAGTAACTGATTGCAAAATTCGTTCAATGCTTGACTGAGCGCATAGTAGGGAGTATTGCGTTGATATTGATCGAATTTTCCTGTGACGAAATTACCTTTTTGGGCAGTCATAAGCCGATGAAATTCATTGACTAATGCTGATTTGCCAACACCAGCATAACCCGCAACAACAATTATTTCAGTATTTCCTTGACTTGTCTGTTCAAAAGCAGTCAGGAGATGATTAATTTCGTCTTCTCTTCCATATAATTTTTGTGGGATTTGAAATTTGTCAGAAATATCATTTGAAGCGAGAGGAAATTCAACAATTAAGCCATTAGTTCGTAATTGTTTTAGACATATTTCCAAATCTGCTTTAATGCCTAAAGCACTTTGATACCGTTCCTCTGCTGTTTTGGCCATCAATTTCATAATCAATCTTGAAACTGTCTTGGGAATTTCAGGATCTATCTTATGGAGAGGGATAGGTTGTTTGGCAATGTGACAATGGACTAACTCCATTGCATCTTGTACATCAAAAGGTAGTCTGTTGGCGAGTAGTTCGTAAAAGGTAACCCCCAAGGAGTAAAAATCGGTGCGGTAATCAAGAGCACGATTCATTCTACCCGTTTGCTCTGGTGACATGTAGGCTAGCGTACCTTCCAACACATTGAGGTTTCTGAGTGTCATTGTCTCGCGACTCAAGACTGTAGATATCCCAAGATCGATGAGCTTCAGTTCGTTAGTTTCTGGATTAAAAACTATATTGGATGGATTAATATCTTTATGGATAATATTGACGGAATGGAGATCTCCTAAACTTTCAGTTATTTGGATAGCAATGTTGAAAAATTGATCTAACGACACTGTCCATCCATAATCGTTCATTAAACATCTCAGAGAATCGCCACCAAAATCTTCAAAAATAATTGCAAATGTATTTTTATAGGGTTGCAAATCATAGGCTCTGACCACACTATCCAGGTTGAGGGAACGGACAACTTCATATTCGAGTTTATATTGGCGTATTCTTTCGGGGGAGGGATACTCTGCTCTCAAAAGTTTGAGGATCACAGGTTGGTTATCCACTTCTTGAGTCCCTCGATAAACCTGGGAATTGGAGCTTTCGTAGATTTGTTTAAGGATGCGGTAACCACTTATGGTAATCATTTAATTCACCTGCCTATTGCTCCATTTGTACAGTCGATGATTTTGTCAAAGCGAAAGTTGTTGACCCAATCTAAAAGGATGTGTGTCAATTCAGTCTCTGCTTCTGGAATCCGATCGAGCAACTGGAGAATGAGCTGAGCATCGACTTGTTGAGCAGCTTGATGAAGTTCTGCAACCCATTTAGATGGCATAGTTGCCATTACAATCTGGCAGGTTTGAAGTGCTTGGGAGGAAGGTGGTAGGTTATTGTCCTTCTTATCTTTTCTGGTTTCCTGTTTGTCTGTTTTCTCTGCATAGAGATAACGCACTCCCAGATGTTTGGCCATAGTTTCAAAAATTGCTTCTTCTCGAAATGGTTTGCGCACGAAGTCATCGCATCCTGCAAACAGCACTGCTGCACGATCTTCTTCGAAGGCACTAGCAGTTAGAGCGATAACGATCGTTGGTTGATTGTCAATACTTGGTGAGGCATTGACGGTTGATGATGGGCAATTCTGATCTTTTCCCTTTTCTCTAGCTTTAATCTGTCGGGTGGCTTCGTAGCCATCTACGATGGGCATGCGCATGTCCATCCAGATCAGGTGCGGTTGCCATTGTTGCCAAACGGCTATCGCGTCTTGCCCATTTTCTGCTTCCCGCACTTCAAAACCTAACGGTTCCAACATCTTTACCAGTAGCTGACGATTAGCCCACTTATCTTCTACAACCAGGATACGGTACGTGGGTTGGTTAGGGAGAAGACCAACAATGCGTCGATCGGGCAGTTGAGAGAGCAAACGTTGTCCATCCATAAGACCAGCCTGGATAGAGCATTTGAAAATTGTTCCCTGTCCTACGACGCTGTTGACTATAATATCTCCTCCCATTAACCGGGCAAACTGCTGGCTAATGGGTAGTCCTAATCCTGTACCAGTCTGGGATCTGCGACCTGTTTCCGTTTGGACGAATGCTTCAAACAATCGTTCGATTTCCTCTGCAGCAATACCAGGGCCAGTATCTTCAACTTCAAATAGGATGTTCATCGATAATTGTTCCTGGTTTGTTGTCATTTCGTCGTTATGAGACGCAAACCGTTTAGCTTGCGTCTCCGCAGGAGTATCATTGACAGGTTTTACCCGCAGTGTCACGCTTCCTGTTTCAGTAAACTTAATGGCGTTGCCCAACAAATTGATTAGAATTTGACGTAATTTACGTTCATCAGCTTGCACAAATTGAGGAATTTCTGGATCGCGTTCAAACAAAAGCTGCAATTCTTTTGATGAAGCTTTGAGTTGCAACATGTTCTCTAGGGAATCCAAAAGACGATATAAGTCAAAGTGGCTTTCATTCAGTGTGGTTCGACCTGCCTCGATTTTGGACATTTCCAAAACGTCATCAATCAACTCGAGCAAATGCTCGCCGCTACGACTGACGATCTCCAGGTATTCTTTCAGCGTGTGCATGGAGGTTAGGTTGATGCTGTTCAAGTCACGCACCATCAATTGTGTAAAACCCAGGATGGCGTTGAGGGGAGTGCGGAGTTCGTGACTCATATTGGCCAGAAATTCGCTTTTGGCGCGGTTGGCTGCTGCACTTTGCGCTGCTGCGCGAACAGCCGCTTCCTTGGCCTGATGCAAGTTTTCCTCAGCTCGCTTGCGATCGCGAACTTCCCGTTGTAATTTCTCAGTTCGCTCCTGCACCTTTGCTTCCAGCGTACGCAGATAGTCTTCTAGCTGCTCGTAAAGCATTGCATTTTCTAACGAGATTGCTGCCTGCGCAGTCAATAACTGCAGAACCTCCAAACGATCGCTAGTAAAAGCACCTGCAATTAAGTTATTTTCCAGATAAAGAATACCAATCAACTTACCCTGGTTACGGATTGGCAGACACAGAACTGATTTTGGTTGTTTTTGAACCATGTAGGGATCGGCAGCAAACGTCGTTTCAGTTCTGGCATCATGGATCGCGAGGATTTCTTGAGTCCGTTCAACATAGTGGATCAAACTAACAGGCACTTCCTCACTAGACTCAATCGGAATAGACTGTAGTACAGTTGCTTCAGTCATCCCAATGCTGCCCTGAGCCTCAATGGTTAAAGTACCCGATCGGGGCAAAATCAACCAGCATTGTTCCGCCCCTGCATGTTCGATTGCAACCTGCATCAATGTTGCCAGTAACTGATCTAGGTGAATTGTTCCAGAAATGGCTTGAGAGGCTTTAATTGTTGCCGCTAAGTCCAACATTTCCGCGACTTCCGAAGTGTCAGCAACAACAGTACTCGCGGTCACTTGAGTCACTGTCTCCTCTGGCAGCGAGCTGTTTTTCTCAGTTGGGAGAGCCAGCAGCAAATGAGCATAACGCTTTGTCAGATCTGCCACCTTTGCCTGAGCACCCCAACGGACATAACCATAGTAGGCATCCGTTAAATAGACCTGGGCAATTTTACTTTTGTCCCAGGCCAGAAAAAATCTGGCAGCCAGTTCATTAGCCAGAGCTTCTTCCTGGATGTATTCATTTTCTCTGGCCAGGGTAATAGAACGGTCATAGCAATCCATGGCTTCAGCTTTTCGATCCAGGATTCGGTGTTTTTCCGCTTCAACCAAATGAAATTTATGTAAAAAGTTCATTGGTGCATGCTGCGACCACTGATGCATTTTTTCCTGATTTACTGCCACTTTTTCAAGGATATCGATTCGTTCTTGCTCTGAAGCATCAGGATATATTGCCAGCTGTGCTAAGGAACCATAAAAATAGAAAATATGTTCAGAAAAACTGCCGGAACCATTATCTAAATACTTTCCTGCAAGGATTGCGTTATTTGCTGCTATATAAAATTCTCCAAATAGATAACTAAGAATCAATTTATTAATATACAAGTGATAAATTGCATTCCGATCTTTTGCTTCTTTATACAACAATAATGATTTTTGCTCGTCATACACTTTACCGCTGAGAATATATGGATTTTTAGGGCAGCTTATCAAGTTGAGAATTGCTTGATGGTAGAGTTTCATTCGATAAAAAGAAGTCTCCTGCTTGATCTGACCTATAGCATCGCTATAAGTGACAATTTCCCGTTCCAGAGTTATCAATTCTTTCCCTGCATAATATGAATAAGAGCAGTAACAAAATGCGGCACGGGCACTAAAATCGAAATCGCCTGTTTCCAGCCCGCTTTGATAACCCGTCTGAAGCGGTTTTAATTCTTCTCTGACATGTTCTTTCCAGTGCCTGATCAGTCCATTGATGACGATGATAGTTCTGGCTTTCAGGACTGTCTCCTTAAACCGACTCAATAACTTAAAAGCCAGTTGGGAAAAGCGATAACCTGTTTCAATTTCTCCGATCGTACAGAGAATAAAGCCATAACTAGCATAGGCAAAGGGAGAGACTGGCGCATTGCCATCGATAATTGATAATTTAGTCTGCTTCAAGACAATCAGCGGCAACAAATCGGGAACACCATGGTAGGCCGCAGAGGCTACCCTGGCTAGAATACCAATTGCCGCTAACTTAACTGGATCGGTCATGGCTGGCAAATCGATCAGGTCATCAATTTTTCTATCAGACAGGACAGATTGTATTGCCTGCAGCTCTGCTATAACATCTGCTTTACTGGGCTGTTCGGGGAATTGTATGCCCAGGAGTTTTAAAACTTTTAGTGCAGTTTTCACTGCTGCGACAAGCTGATTCTGTGCAATACATGCCTGGATTTTGACTTCGTATACTTTGACGGTGTTCAATAGCGTTCTCGCGTGCTGTAATACTTTGGCTATCCACTGTTCCATCTGCTCGAAATTGGTCCTTAAATAGGCTATCTCAACTGCAGTTTCGTGGAGAGAAAGCGTTAAGTCGTATTGTGTTGTCCAACTATCTTTTGCCAAAAATTCTAAGCCTGCAGTAACATACTCCATGGCATCAACGTAAGCAGTTGAGTCTTTCGCTTTGCGTGCTGCTAATAGATTTAAACGAGCTAATTCATAACATTCGTTTTGATGTAAGATTAAGTGCGAACCAACATTCAAATGGTTGACGATTTCAAAAATTTTCTCCTCTCGTTCCTCTGTAGAGAGATTATTCAACAACAATCGCCCTACTTTCAGGTGAGTTGAATGTTTCTGACTATCAGGTATGAGAAAATAAGCAGCCTGTTGTACCCGATCGTGGAGAAATTTGTAGGGAATAGAAAGTTCAATTGGATGTTGGAATTTCAGGCTTGAAGCTTCCTGGGATCTGAGGGGCTTTTTGAATCCAAAATTAATCTTTGCTTTCTCTTCACTTTCGTCTAGTTGAAAAAGCTTGTAAACTTCGTTTATGGGAAGTATTATCCCTTCTTGTAACGCCTGCCACAAATCTGCTGCTGTTTCTGCGAGAGATTTTTCATATACGATTGCCAGTGTGTGCAAATCGAAGTGATTGCCAATGCAAGCTGCGAACTTCAAAACTGCTTGCGTACTATTGGGTAATTTTTGCAATTGTAGAGCAATAAATTCAACGACATCTCCACTGACTGCCAGCACCTTTGCTTGACCCAGATCGTATTGCCAGTAGCCACAGCCTGGATCGTGGAAAATGGTTTGCTCTTGATGCAGAAATTTCAGAAACTGATTGGTAAAAAAGGGATTGCCCTGGGTTTTTTGTACGATCAGGTCAGTCAAAGGTACAGCTTCTTTGGGAGGGCTATGGAGGGTATCAGCAATCAGTTGGTTAAGGGATGTCGGGCTGAGGGGAGACAGAGTAATTTGGCTCACGACTGAACCTGCGGTTTGTATTGCTTCCAGAGTTAGTATCAGTGGATGGGTTGGCGTGACTTCGTTGTCTCGATAGGCTCCGACCAATAACAGATAACGAGTATCCGTTTCTGCGAGCAACAATTCCATCAGCTGTAACGATGCTGAATCTGCCCACTGCAAGTCATCAAGAAAAATGACAAGGGGATGGTCTGCAGTTGCAAAGACGCGGATGAATTTCTCGAACACAAGTCTGAAGCGGTTTTGGGCAGCGGTAGGTTCGAGTTCTGGGAGGTCGGGCTGTTTGCCAATCAGGAGTTCGACTTCGGGGATGACATCGGCGATTGCTTGTCCATTTGTTCCCAGGGCATCTAAGATTCTGATTTGCCATTGCGCAACGCAGTCGTTGCTTTCGGTTAATAATTGCTGCACTAGATGGCGAAATGCTTGTATCAGAGAACAAAAGGGGGTATTACGTTTGAATTGGTCGAATTTCCCAGTAATAAAGTATCCCCGTTGACGCACGATGGGTTTATGGATTTCTTTGACCAGGGCTGATTTGCCAATTCCTGAGAATCCTGCAACGAGTACCATCTCGGTGTTACCCTGGCTGACCCGCTCGAAGGCTGCCATCAGTTTCACCACTTCAGTTTCTCTGCCGTAGAGTTTTTCGGGGATAGTGAAGCGATCGGAAATATCCTGCTGTCCCAGATTAATAGCGCTAATGCTGCCATAGGTTGCCCATTGCTGCCAGCAATTTTCCAGGTCGTAAAGGATACCAGAAGCACTTTGATATCGTTCTTCAGGGGTTTTTGCCATCAGTTTCATTACTAGATCGGCAACAGTTTTGGGAATAGTTGGGTTGATGGCGATGGGGGAAGGAGGAACTCGGGCAATGTGACAGTGGACGATCTCCATTGGATCGCGAGTTAAGAATGGCAATTGTCCAGTCAAGAGTTCATAAAAGGTGACTCCTAACGAGTAAAAATCAGTACGGTAGTCTATGCCCCGGTTCATTCGTCCAGTTTGCTCTGGAGAGATGTATGCAAGAGTCCCTTCTAGACAATTTGGGTTTTGGAAGATTTGGTTTTCTCTGGGTAGGCGGGAAGCGATACTGAAATCAATGAGTTTGACTTCGAAGGTGTCGGGATTGATCAGGATGTTTTGGGGTTTGATGTCTTTGTGAATGATGTGGTTGTAATACAACCCCTCTAAAGTTTGAACAACCTGGATAGCAATGTTGAAAAATTCGTCGATGGGAAGCGGCGGGTGAAAATTTTGGTTTGTGGGTTTTGGATCCTGGGTTATACTGTCTTGCTTGCTGTTCTCTGTGCTTTGCTTCCTAACACTGGTATAGTGCTGTAAAGAAATGCCACCAAAGTCTTCCATGACCAATGCAAAACTATTGCGGTAATTTTCCAGACTATAGGACTGAACAATTCCAGGCAGATCGAGATTTTTGGTGAGGGTGTATTGGTTACGAAAGAGCAGTATTTCAGAGCGTGCGGGATATTCGCTCTTGAGCAATTTGATGGTAACGGGTTGTTCGTCGAACTGTCGCTGTCCTCGATACACGGCAGTTCGAGAGCTGTCGTAGATGCAGCTAGTGAGGAAATACCCCGGAAGTGCGATCGATACGTCTGCCATATCTGCTGACCTTTTGCCATTATCAATCTGAGTTCGATGATAGTATTTCAGCTTTACTCATGAGAGAGGAAAGGAAACAGAGAATCAGAGAAGGGGGAATACGGAGCAAGGGGCAAGGTAAAGGAACGTCATAATCCGCGAATTGCTCATTGACTACTGCTATAGCATTACGGAAATGGATTAGAAGATTACAAAAGGCTCGAAGCTAGATAGAATCAACCTTTTCCTACTGCTTTTTGCCTTCTTCTTTTTCTTGCTATAACTACATAGTTGCTAACTGCTATTTCCTGTTCTCCGTGCCGCGATCTGGTGTTCTAATTTGGGAAAGACTACACATTTCAACATGGACAAGGATTCGTTTGCGGAGACGATCAGTCTGATGATTTCGAATTAGAAGCGATTAACCAGTAAGTGGTCATTGCTCCTTTGCCTTTGACAGCAATTTCTCGGCGTTCTTCAAAGACGTAATTGTTTTGTAAACGCTCGTAGGTGGCAGCTGCAACCTGTATACGACCTGGTTCTCCTTGTGACTCCATTCGGCTAGCAAGATTTACGGTATCTCCCCACAGGTCATAAATAAATTTTCTCAGGCCGATGACGCCGGCGACAACGGGCCCGGTGTTGATGCCAATCCGAAGTTGGAAGGGTTGTCCATCATCTCGCTGAAAATCAGAAATTGCATGTTGCATATCTAAAGCCATCCTAGCAACTGCATCTGCATGATCTGTTTTGGGGACGGGCAGACCGCCCGCAACCATATATTCATCACCAGTGGTTTTGATCTTTTCTAGCCCGTAGCGATCGGCGAGCCGATCGAAGGCGGAAAAAATTTGGTTGAGTAAATTAACTAACTCTGTGGGTGGCATTCGGGCAGCAAGAGAGGTAAATTCTACAATGTCAGCAAACAAGATGGTGGCTTCTTTGAAATGCTCTGCGATCGCAACTCCTGCTTGCCGAATGGCTCGTTGATCTTGCTTCAATTGTTCTGCGATCGCTTTGGGCAAAATATTAAGCAACAATCCCTCAGATTTTTGTTGAGCAATGCGCAGAGCCATTTCCACCCGCTTGCGGTCTGTGATGTCCCGGAAGTACCAAATTCTGCCGTAATAATCCCCGCTGGCAGAGCGGATGGGGCCAGAATAGCAGTCAAAAACGCGCCTGCTCTTGAAGCGAATTTCATCGCGATTGGTTTCAGTCGGATGCTGGTGTAAATACTCTACTTTCGCAGAAAAAGCTTGTGGCTGTTGTAACTGAGGGAGCAGCCAATGAAAGAGTTGTTGCTCGCTACTGGCTTGAACAAGGTCTTCTGGAACGCGCCAGAGTTGGCAAAAGCGGTTATTATAAAACGCAATTTGCCGATTTTCATCAACTGCCAGAATGCCATCCAACGCCGCTTCTTGCTGCGCTTTGAGCAGGGCATTGCTGCGTCGTAGAGCGATTTCCGCTGCGGTGCGATCGCGAATCTCCTGCTGCAACAATGCATTTTGTTGAGTGAGTTGCTTTTGCAAGGATTGGAGTCTCAGTTGATTTTCAACCCGAGCTAAAACTTCCTCTGCCTGAAAGGGTTTTGTAATGTAATCTAACCCTCCGACCGAAAACGCTTTGACTTTGTCAAATACATCATCCAAAGCGCTGACAAAAATGACTGGAATCTTGTATGACTGACGATTCTCCTTCAGGTGTTCGCAGACCTCGTAACCATTCATCCCCGGCATATTAATGTCAAGCAAGATCAAGTCGGGCGGTTCTGCTTCCACCGCCTTCAAAGCCATCTGCCCATTCAGCGCCTTCCGAACTTCGTAGCCTCGCTCTGTCAGCATTGTAGACAGAAGACGCAAATTGTCTGGCATATCATCAACAATCAGGATATCTGCTTTTGACATATCAGCTTAACAGTAACCTACGGGCCAGACTGTTGGATTAGCTCCATAACTGTATCAAACTGAAAGTCTCTTGAGGGAGAAGACAGAAACGAGGAAACAGTTATATGAAAAGCTTCAGAACCACCTCACAGGCTCCAGTTTGGGAAAAAGGTTGGTGATTTAAGGTATGGATTGGCTGCTCGTGTTTTGTCAAAACTAAAATATAGGGATTCAATTCCCTGCAAGCCGATCGAGAACCTCAGCTTCCTCTCGGCTCTACTCAGGCAACCCAGCTTTGCAAATAGAAGTCAGGGAACTGACCTTCATCCCAAAATTTAAAATTGACAAAGCACTAGATTCCTCGACTTTAGATTTAAATCTATACCCTTATTGGTTTCATGCCATGTTGGGAAAAGTTTGGATGCAGATGCGATGCTCTTTGTTTAGATCGCGGTGACCCCTATAAAATCGCCGAAATCTCTATAATCTCGCATTCAACACCTGAAGCCTGCCCCTGAGCTGAACAGTATTTTGCATTTAGAGGCATTTTGTTTTTATCGGATTCACCCAAAAAACAGTAATTCGACTAGAGGATAGAGTACAACCCTAATGTTTGTAACTATAGTTATCTCAATCCCAACCTCGGTGAGCTTTATTCAACCCTGTCTGCCGATTCTTCATAAAGATACCGTACCCCAAGATAGTGCCCGATCTTTTCAAAGATCCTTTCTTTCCGAAAGGGTTTACTCACAAAGTCATCGCAACCTGCTGCCAGAATTGTTGCTCGATCCTCCTCAAAGGCACTAGCAGTAAGAGCAATGATGATAGGGTGTTGACTGTCAATTGTGCATGCCTGGTTGTTAATTATTAATGACTCGCTTGCTGTTCGGTGCTGATAAATTTCCCCTTCTGATGCTGGCTCAGCCTGTCTTTGTCTTTTTCCCCTAGCTTTGATCAGTCGGGTTGCCTCATAGCCGTCCATCACAGGCATTTGCATGTCCATCCAAATCAGGTGAGGTTGCCACTTTTCCCAAACTGCAATGGCCTCCTGACCATTGCTGGCCTCGCGGACGTGGAACCCAGCCCGTTTCAAAAGTTTAACCAGCAACAGACGACTAACTTTATGGTCTTCTACAACCAAAATCCGATAATCAGGTTGACCCGGAGCAACTCCAGTCACAGTTTGAGGTTGCTCAATGGTATTCATCTCAGCAGTCTGAGCCAAGCGAACCGGTACCTGAAACCTGAAACTTGTTCCCAGGCCCAGACTGCTATTGACGGTAATATCGCCTCCCATAAGTTGGACAAATTGTTGGCTGATGGATAATCCTAGACCCGTTCCTCCTTGAGATTTTTGACCGGTTTGAGTTTGCACAAAGGCATCAAATAAACTTTCGATTTCATTAGGGGCAATGCCAGGGCCAGTATCTTCAATTTCAAACAGGAAGTTCATTGTTGATGGTTCATTGTTGATGGTTGATGGTTGGTGGTATGGCTTGTCCGCAGACGTGAGGGTGTTAACAGGTTGCTTGTCATGACTAATGGGCGATGAACAATGAACGCATTTCACACGCAAAATAACACTTCCCTGCTGGGTAAATTTGATAGCATTACCGAGCAAGTTAATTAACACCTGACGAAGTTTGCCTTCATCCGCTTTCACATACTGAGGAATATCTGGTGTTTGTTCGAAGGTGAGCTGCAATCCTTTGGATTTGGCTTTCAGTTGTAGCATTTCTTCAAGACTATTGAGCAAGCGATGAAGGTCAAAACAGGTAACATTGAGAGTTATCCGGCCTGCTTCAATTTTGGACATTGCCAAAACATCGTTTATTAATGCCAGCAGATGTTCGCCACTACGGCTAATAATGCCTAGCTGTTCTTGCTGCTCAAGATTGAGCGTATCGCTGGTCATGAGTTGCGTAAAACCAAGAATGGTATTGAGGGGCGTACGCAATTCGTGACTCATCTTGGCCAGGAATTCACTTTTGGCCCGATTTGCTGTGTCGGCTGCTTCCTTTGCCTGCTGGAGTGCTGCCTCTGCACGCTTGCGATCGCGGATATCGCGAACCAACGCACAATTGTATTCTTTGCCATTAAACTTCAGATAATTAACGGCGATCTCCACACTAATATCTTGACCATCTTTAGTCCGATGAACCGATTCCATGGTGAAGGAACCTTTCTGCCTCAGCTCCTCCCAATGACGATCCCAAGCTGTTACTGGGAAATCAGGAGCAATATCGTGCAACGTCATATTTAGCAATTCTTCCTTGGAATAGCCTAATGTTTGACATGCCGCTTCATTGACATAAAAAAGCCGTGCCTCTGAGTCCACAAATAGGACATAATCCCTAGAGCGATCCAGGAAAAACTGGGTTAGCTGTAATTTTTCCTCAACCTGTTTGCGTTCAGTAATATCTTCCAAAACACCTAAAATTCCAATTACTTCTCCATCAGGATCGTGTAGAGGAATTTTATTGATATTAAGCCAAATGGGATCTCCTTCAGGGCCTGGTCTCACCTTAGTTGCAACAATATTCAGTTGAGCAGTATCTGTGTCGACAATCTTTCGGTCCAGGTTACGGAAAGATTCAGCAATTTCCCGATTTGGCAACAAATCATAATCAGTTTTACCAACTACAGCAGCTGAACTGGACAACCCAGCCGCTTCAGCCCAATTTTTATTACAACCTAGAAAGATCAAATTTGCATCTTTCCAAAAGACTTGCTGTGGAATATTATCTAAGACTAGACGTAAATATCTTTCCTCTTTTTCTAAAGCACTTTTTACCTGCTTTCGTTCAGTAATTTCGTTAGCACTAATAAGAAGACATGCCTGTCTATTCAGACTAATAATTTCTCCTGATGCGAGGAACGTTTTCACCTGACCCGATTGAGTACGGCAATCAAATTCTTCATTTCGAAAGTTGCTTAAATTTGTTACGAGTTGAATGGCTCTCGTTCGATCTTGCGGGTTGCTCCAAATATTTAACTCGTCTGATGTGTGGCCAACTATTTCTTCACGAGAATAACCAAGAACGCTCAAAAAACTCTTGTTAACTTCAATATATTGTCCATCTCTAAGTCTTATGATTGCGATCGGATTAGGACTGAAATGAAAAACCTTGGAGAACTTTTCCTCTAAAATTTGTTCCCTCTTTTGTTTGTTTAACGTGTTCTTTGCCAAAGAGGATATCTCCAGCTCGCTTGCCATAATCTATACCTCATCCCTTGCTAAGGCCAATGGACAATAGACCTGTCTAGTCCCAGGTCAGGCGGTACACTGCCAATCCCTTGGTTCCATTCCTCTAGTCTGCTTTCTCCTCAGCTCCTCCGGAGAAGCAATCTAACCCCCATTTATTTTGGGGTCTGGAGTTTCCCAAAGAGAGGTTCTAACGTGATTTCTGAGAAACAAGGTACCAGATGAAACTATTATTCCCACAGAAGTAATAATCTATAGAGTGAATAATAGCAGTTGTGGATTCCTATGGAAGCAGGAATGATGTCGATTGAAATCTAGTATTTTTTCTCTGAAAATCACCTAAGATTTTCAAAATGGACGGGGTGTAGATCCATGGGTAAACTCACTATACAGCAGCTTATTCAGTTCCCCCTGACGGTTTTTCATAGGTATAACGGACACCCAGATATTGCGCCATCTTATTAAGAATTACCTCTTTTCGAAAGGGTTTACTAACAAAATCATCGCAACCCGCTGATAAGATTGTGACTCTTTCCTCTTCAAAAGCGCTAGCAGTCAAAGCGATAATGATGGTTGGATTTTGGATCTTGGATTTTGGATCCTGGATGGGGTGTTGAAGCAGCAAATCCGGCACTTTCCCCGCCTCGTTTAGATGCACCAAATCTGACACTTCTCCTACTTCTTTTAGATCTTCCCCTTGTATTTCCCCAATCAGCAGAGCTTCCCGTTGTTTGGTCTTAATCTGTTGTGTAGCCTCATAACCGTCCATGATAGGCATTTGCATATCCATCCAAATGAGATGGGGGTGCCATTGCTCCCACAAGATCACTGCAGTTTGACCATCTGCAGCTTCGCGGACATGAAATCCAATCGATGCCAACATTTTGACCAACAAGACGCGACTAACTTTATTATCTTCGGCTATCAGAATGCGATAAGATGGCTGGCCTGGTTCAAGCCCAATAATTTTCTGAGGAGGCTGGGATATTGGCATTCCAGCTGTTTGAGCTGCAGTCACCTGGATATGAAACTTGAAGGTTGTTCCGACCCCCACATTGCTGCTGACACTAATGTCCCCTCCCATCAGCTTGATAAACTCCCGGCTAATGGACAACCCTAAGCCAGTTCCCTCAAGGGATTGCTGCCCTGTTCTCGTTTGAACGAAGGGATCGAATAGACTTTCGATTTCATCGGAGGCAATACCAGGCCCAGTGTCCTCAACTTCAAATAATAGGTGCATTGTTAATGGTTCATGGTTCATGGTTGTCCGATCTCGATGAGCAATGAACAATGAGCTATTAACAATTTTTACTCGCAAGATGATGCTGCCTTGCTGAGTAAATTTGATCGCGTTTCCGAGCAAGTTAATTAAGACCTGACGGAGTTTGCTCTCATCGGTTTGTACGTATCGAGGAATGTCTGGGTCTTGTTCAAAAATAAGCTGCAAGCCTTCGGATTTAGCTTTAAGCTGCAGCATTTCTTCCAGGCTGTTGAGAAGACGATGAAAATCAATGGGAGTTTCTTTTAAGACAATTCGACCTGCTTCAATTTTGGACATTTCCAGCACGTCGTTGATCAAAGCAAGTAAATGTTCGCCGCTACGATGGATGATGCCTAAATTTTCTTGTTGTTCAATGCGGAGGGAAGAGTCGCCAGTCATCATTTGGGTAAAACCAAGGATGGCGTTGAGGGGCGTTCGTAATTCGTGGCTCATTGTAGCCAGAAATTCGCTTTTGGCCCGATTGGCCACTTCTGCAGTTTCTTTTGCCTTCTGGAGTTCGGCTTCTGCTCGCTTGCGCTCAGTAATATCTTCATGGGTGCCCGTCATCCGCAACGGATTTCCGGATGCGTCGCGTTCGAAAACCCGACCGTGAGATAGAATCCATTTCCATTCACCCGACTTAGCCCGCATGCGAAATTCTACTTTGTAGAAAGAGGTTTCACCGTCCAGGTGAGCGCCGATCTCGTTCCAGGCTTCCATTAAATCATCTGGATGGAGCAGTCGCTCCCAGAACGAAATACTGTTTTCAATCTCATTGATTTCATAACCCAACATCTGCTTCCATTGGGGACTCAGATAAATTTCATTGGTGGCAATATTCCAATCCCAAATCCCCAAGTTGCTGGCTTCCAGGGCCAATTGCAGTCGTTCTTCACTGACGCGCAATGCCTCAGCAGCTCGTTTGCGGTCTGTAATGTCGTTCATGACTGCCAACACGCAAGAGATATTGTCCAGTGGAATCACTTCTGCCGATAACAGCATTGTTCTGACTTCACCAGACTTCATGCGGAAATCTATTTCCTGATTGTAGGCCATTCCTTTTTGTTGCAAGATTTCCATGAACTGAGTGCGTGCCTCTGGGATTAACCAAAGATTGAGTTCGACGGTTGTTTGGCCAATGGCTTCAGCGCGAGAGTAGCCAGTACTGCGACAAAAACTCTCGTTGACCTCGATCAGACGTCCATCTACAAGGGTGGTAATGGTAATAGGACCGGGATTTGAACGAAAGGCTTTAGCAAATTTCTCTTCCGAAATGCGCAATGCGGCTTCAGCCTGTTTGCGATGCTTTATGGCAACTTCTGCAGCTCGCAATCCCTTTCGCAAAGCCGATTCGGCTTCCTTGCGATCGCGCAAGGCACGTTCGCGTTGGCGAATTTCTTGTTGCAATCCCTGAGTTCTTTCCTTAACTCTGGCTTCCAACGTGCGCGAATAGTCTTCTAGCTGCTCGTAAAGTCGGGCATTTTCCAGGGAAATTGCTGCTTGAGAGATCAAAATTTGCAATACTTCCAATCGCTCCGCCGCGAAGGCTCCAGCAACCAGTTTATTTTCCAGATAGAGAATGCCGATTTGTCGACCTTGATTGAGAATTGGAGTACACAAAATGGATTTGGGCTGTTGCTGAAGGATGTAGGGATCTAAAGCAAAAATCTCCTCAGTAACTGCATCATCAATTGTCAGAGATTCTTGAGTGCGAGCAACATAGCGAATTGTACTCAGGGGTATCTCTTGACTGGTCTCAATGGGAAGGGATTGCATTAATGAAGTCAGGCAGAATGTTTTTGTTGCTTCGCTGTTGGCTGCAATCTCCTTAGAGGAAGCCTTCGCTAACGAATCTTTCGCGTTTAGTGCAAGGGCCTCGAGCGTCAAATTCCCATCTTGTGACAGTATGAGCGCACACTTTTCAGCCCCAGTATTCTCAATGGCAACTTGTACCAGACTTGCAAGCAACCGATCGAGGTGGATCTCTCCAGAAAGAGCTTGAGATGCCTTCATTACAGCTGCCAAATCCAGAGCTGCTGAATTAAAACTACTGGTAGCGGTAATTGTTTCAGTCATAGGATGCAGACATTTTTGTGCATCCAGAGAATCGTGCCGCTCGATGTTTGAATATCTACCCTGATTGTTAAAAACCGCACTCAATAATTGAGGATAACGGTTTTCTAGATCCTCAACCTTCGCTACAGCCCCCCAACGAGCATAAGCATAGTAAGCATCCGTCATATAAGTACGCGCAATGGCTTCTTTGCCCCAAGAGAGATAAAATCTTGCAGCCAGTTCGCAAGCCAGCGCCTCTTCATTGAGATATCCATTTTCTTGAGCCAGAGCAATTGTACGCTCGTAATGATCCATTGCCTTAACATTGCGGCCCAAAACCCGATACCGCTCTGCTTCTACCAGATAGAATTTATGTAAATAGTTCATGGGAGCATAGTGCGCCCAACGCTTCATCTTTTTTTGGTTAGCAGCAACCTTTCTGAGGCATTGTCTTTGTTTAGTTTTAGACACGGAAAGGTAAATTGCCAGATGTGCTAGAGAAGCATAACAATAGAAGATAGGAATTCCTACTGTTGCTGCAGATTTATCTAGATACTCTTCTACGAGAGCTGCATTTCCAAGCGCTTCATAGAATTCATGAAATAGGTAACAAAGCATCAATTTGCTGAGGTATACATTCCGGATCGATCCTCGATCCAATGCCTGGCGATGAATCGGTAAACTGATTTTCTCGTTGTATGCTTCGCCAATTAAAACGCAGGGGTCTTCAACCGCTCCTCGTAGATTTAAAACAGTTTGTTGATATATTGAATGAGGATAAATAGCCTTCTCTTGTTTAAGGTTAACCATGGCTTCTTTATAAATAGCCATTTCCCGCTCAACTTCTGAAAGTTCCTGACCTGTAAAGTACAAGTTATAGGAATAAATTCCTGCAGCATAGGCCGCATACTCTAAATCTCCCGTTTCCAAACCACTCGAATAGGCAAATATGAGAGGGTTTAATGTTTCCTTGAGATGTTCTTTCCAATGTCTGACAAATGTATTCACTAGAAAGATTGTTTTGGCTTTTAACGCTGCAGCATCAAAACGATCTAACAACTGCAAAGAAAGTTGACCAAATCGATAGCCTGTTTCAATATCTCCAACAACCCCGCATAAAATTAGAGCGTAAACAGCATAGGCATAGCTAGAAAAAGGGGCATTACCATACTGGATTGATAAATTAACTTGTTTAAATACGATCAATGGAAATAGTTTTGGAATTGCAAAATAGGCAGCAGGAGTAATCCCTGATAAAATGCGCATGGCTGCTAATTTTTCAGGGATACCCATGACCGGTAAATCGAGCAAGCGTTCAACTCGTTTTCCTATCAGAGCGAACTTGGTTTCCAACAAACCTAGAATAATATTGGTTTTCGCTGGCTTTTCAGGTAGCTTCACTTTCAGATCGCTCAGAACAGTCAGACCCGTTTTAACAGCTTTTAGTAGCTTATTTTGAACTGTATAAGCTTCAATTTTAACTTCATAGATACCAATCTTATCTAGCAACGTGCGTGCTTGTCGCAATACAACCGCAGCTAGTTTTTCCATCTGCTCAAAGTCGCCACTAAGATAAGCGGCGGCGGCGGCTGATTCGTACAACTCTAATGTCAGGGTATATTGATTCTGCCAACTATCAACTGCCAGAAGTTCTATGCCAACCATTAAATATCTAACAGCCGCAGCATAGGCCGTCGCAGCTCTGGCCTTCTGCCCGGCAATGCGATTCAGCTCAGCCAGCTGGTCGCGCTCGCTTTGCGCGGCAATTAATGCTCGACCCAGATTGAGTTGATTGACAATGTCAAAGATTTTTTCTTCCCGGTG
>JGI12316J14372_10001846_pt1 | contig 25014 bp, 25 predicted proteins | sample MarCyaLeptolynsp_FD_14372 | JGI IMG/M metagenome (IMG submission 14372)
GAGTTTCTCCTCACCAGTATTTTTTAGGTCTGCAACATTATCCGGAAGCAGCTGTTTGATTTTAGCCACTGTTTCGTCGAGATGTTTAGGGTCAATTTTCATAACTATTATTTTAACAAATTACAATTAAAACGAGGTAAACGCTAACACCTAATCATAGCGCACTAAATCAGTGCGCTAGTGTAACAACTTGGTGCTCGGCTGCGACCGCAATGGTGCGCATTTTTATCAAATATTTATAACTCATTGAAATTATTAAAGTATTTTTGCTGGCATGGGTTGTGCTACTGCTAGAACGTAAATTTATAGAAATAATTTTCAATGGAGAAATATAAATGAAGAAACTAACACACTTATTGGGGAGTGCAGCAATTGCATCATCTATGGTTGTCGCACCAATCACATCTACAGCCGATGAAGCAATTGTTACAGGTAATGCAGGCATTTTGTCTGATTACATCTTCCGTGGAATTTTCCAGGACTCTGGTGTGGGTAACGGAGGGTTGGATTTTGAATACATGGGCTTCTACCTAGGTACATGGATTGCCGATGTTGGTGAAGGTGTCGAGTATGACATTTATGGCGGCTACATATATGAGTTTGAAAATGGTCTCTATTTGGGTGCGGGTTATACCTCATATCAATATTCAGACAACTTTGATTCTGAATATAACGAAGTCAATTTATATGCTGGTGGATCAGTCGGCGACGTAACTCTTGACCTGGAATACACCACAGGTGAGTACAACGATGATTTTCTTGACGAAGATGGCAACATCGAAGGTGAAGATTATGACTTCATTGCTGCAACCATTGGTTATAACGGTGCATACCTAACCTATGGTGACTTTGGAGACGACGCGTCAGACGCATTGGGTAATTACGTAGAAGTTGGTTACACAACAGAGCTAGGTGGTTTTGAAGTCACAGGTGCAATTGTTCACACCATGGATTTAAACGATGGCAGTGTTGATGGTGACGATGAAGAAACTGAAGCTTATGTATCAATTAGCTGGGGATTCGATGTCATCTAATTAGTAAATACTCTCAAAGCTATTTTGGCTGAGAGTCATAAGTCATGATTCTCAGCCATATTTGCAGGGAACGTTCAAAAAAAGAATGCAGATTTTTATTGGTTTAAAAATTTCACACCCTACTAACCCTTTGAGATATGAAACAGATAGATAACCAGTAGGAGAAAATCAATGAAGCTGATAACAGCAATAATTAAACCATTTAAGTTGGATGACGTAAGGGAAGCGTTATCTGAAATTGGAGTGACAGGAATCACAGCTACTGAAGTCAAAGGGTTTGGTCGACAGAAAGGTCATACTGAACTTTATCGTGGTGCTGAGTATGTTGTGGACTTTCTGCCAAAGATCAAACTAGAAATAGCGATAGATGATGAATTACTTCAATCTGCATTAGATGCAATTACCAAAGCCGCCAATACGGGAAAAATTGGCGATGGCAAAATCTTTGTGTCTGAGCTTTCAGAAGTAATTCGAATTCGAACTGGAGAGTCAGGTGCAGCAGCGCTATAAAAAATTAATACCTATTTGTATTAGGAGGGAATTGTGGAAAATCAAGTAATTGAATTAGCGTATGCACTAGATACTTTTTACTTTCTAGTGATGGGCGCGTTTGTAATGTGGATGGCAGCTGGTTTTGCCATGCTGGAAGCCGGACTGGTACGTTCAAAAAGTACGGTTGAAATTTTAACTAAGAATATTGCCTTGTATTCCATCGCGAGTGTTATGTACATGCTGATGGGTTACAACATTATGTATAGTGGAACAGAAAGCACATGGTGGCCGTTTGCTCTAGATATTCTAGGTAATTCGGATAACACTGCAGCCGAAGTTATCGCCAGTGGTGGTGAGACTTATTACTCTGGATTGTCAGACTTCTTCTTCCAAGTAGTATTCGTTGCTACTGCTATGTCAATCGTATCTGGTGCAGTTGCGGAACGTATGAAGTTATGGGCATTCTTGTTGTTTGCTGTAGTAATGACTGGGTTTATTTACCCAATCCAAGGTTTTTGGAAGTGGGGCGGCGGTTTCTTAGATGCAGCAGGCTTTTTGGACTTTGCTGGTTCAGGTGTAGTTCACTTATGTGGTGCAACAGCAGCACTAGCAGGTGTCATTTTACTTGGTGCACGTAAAGGGCGTTACAGTAAAGATGGGAAAGCTATTGCCATGCCTGGTGCCAATATGCCACTTGCGACCTTAGGAACATTCATTCTATGGTTGGGTTGGTTTGGCTTTAATGGTGGTTCTGAGCTCATTGTTTCAAATGTAGCAGAAGCTAATGCAGTCGCATTAATTTTTGTAAATACCAATGCCGCAGCGGCGGGTGGCGTGATCGCAGCATTACTAACAGCCAAAATAATGTTTGGTAAAGCCGATCTTTCAATGTCGCTAAATGGCGCGTTAGCAGGTTTAGTATCGATTACAGCTGAACCTTTAACACCAACACCGCTACTTGCAACTATTATTGGTGCAATCGGAGGCATTATTGTTGTCTTCAGTATTGTGACAATGGATAAGTTTAAGTTGGATGATCCTGTAGGTGCTATTTCAGTACACGGTGTATGCGGGGTTTGGGGCTTGATTGCAGTGGTATTCTCTAATGCCGATGCGAACATAGGTACTCAGTTGTATGGCGCGTTCGCTATCTTTGCTTGGACATTTATAGTGTCAATGATTTTCTGGTTCATTATCAAGATGGTTATTGGAATTCGCGTTAGCGAAGAAGATGAGATGGAAGGCGTTGATATCTCTGAATGCGGTATGGAAGCTTACCCAGAATTTGTAAATAAGTAGTAAAACTCCTGGTATTAAGTGTGCCAACCTTAGGCGCTCATTGTGGAAACAATGGGCGCCTTTTTTATGTTAATCCTTAACGTAGATAATTTGGCATAGCAAATGCTGCTAAATGAATGTCGTAATTATAGTACCTGGTTTCAAACGAGCATTGTTTGGCCTCTATATCGCGTACCAAATGAATATCATTTTTTGTTGCCATGGTGGCTGACCACCAGCCAGTTGGGTATACCGGCAATGGAAAGAATAGGGTTTTGCTTTGCCTGAATTTGGCCGCACGCATTTCTTTGTGCATAGGTTGAGTAATGCTTTCCCAGTGTGCTAAAGGTGATTCGCTTTGCTGAATCAGTATGCCTTGTGCGCTTAATGCTGAGTAACAAGTAGAATAAAAATCTTTTCTAAACAAGCCTTCGGCAGGACCTATGGGATCGGTACTGTCTACGATAATCACGTCTACACTATTTTCCTGAGCATGTTTCATCCACTCAATAGCGTCACTGAATTCAAAAGTTACGCGAGCATCCTGGTTGGCCGTGCATAACTCAGGGAAATATTTTTCTGCGATACGAGTAACGCGTTCATCAATTTCAATCTGGGTGATTTTTTTAACGCATGTATGTTTAGCTACTTGCTGTAGTGTGCCACAATCACCGCCTCCAACAATCACGACATGGTGTGGATTAGGGTGGCTAAATAATGCGGGATGGCTCATCATTTCATGGTATATAAAATTGTCACGCGCAGACAACATAACGAAACCATCAAGCACCATCAGATTGCCAAAGTGTTGAGTCTGAAAAATTTCTATATTTTGGTAAGGTGAGGTTTCTTGGTGCAGTAGGCATGAGGTTTTTAATGAAAAGGCACAGCCTATTTCCTCGGCAACTTCTGTAAACCAATTATCGTTGTTTTGTATTTTCATAGCCATAATAAAAACTGAGTAAAATTTAATTAACTGTGTCTTCTAACTCTCAAAATCAATCCGAGCATATCAAAAGCTGGAGTGTGGCGCGTGCGCGTGAATTTTACAGTATTCACGTTTGGAGTGAAGGTTACTTTGATGTGAATGCGGACGGGCACATAGTGGCGAAGCCGGATAAAACTATCAGCATTGATCTTTTTGAAGTAAGTGAAAAGATTAAACAGCAAGGTTTATCATTACCAGTATTGATTCGTTTCCCACAGATTTTGCATGCGCGTGTGCAAGAAATCGATACAGCATTTCAACAAGCTGCGGCGGCGCATAAGTGTAACCTCAAACATATTTCATGTTACCCCATCAAGGTCAATCAGCAGAAAGCAGTGATTGAGCAGATTCTAGCAAACAAGACTAACCAGGTTGGATTAGAAGTGGGGAGTAAGACCGAGTTACTTGTAGCATTGGGTATGTTGAATTCGAAACAACGTAAATTAATCTGTAATGGTTATAAGGATCGGGCCTATATACGTATAGCGCTATATGCACAGAGTATGGGGTTAGATGTATTCATTGTGATTGAGAACTCATCTGAGCTTTCTATTATAAAGCATGAAAGTGAGCGCTTGGGTTTGGTGCCTAAACTAGGTTTGCGCTTAAAGCTGAATAGTATTGCTGAGGGTAATTGGCAGAACTCTGGTGGAAAGGATGCAAAGTTTGGCCTCGATACTAAAGATATATTGTATTGTTTAGCAAAACTGGAGCAGTGGAATTGTCATGCATGGTTACAGCTGATCCATTTTCATATGGGCTCGCAAATAACTAAATTAGATGAATTTGCCATAGGCATACAAGAAGCCATGACAGTGTTTGCCGAGATTGATACACAGGGGTTTAAGTTAGAGTACATTGATGTAGGCGGAGGCTTGGCAATCGATTATGCATCACAACACGATAGCAGCTACTTCTCGCGTGCATACAGCATACAAGAGTATGCTGACACCATTGTTGCTACAATAGTAAATTATTGTCAGCAAAAGAATTTATCGTTGCCTACTGTGTTGAGTGAGAATGGTCGTGCAATTACTGCACATCATGCCATGTTGATAACAAATATTGTTAAAGCTAGAGATTACGAGGAACCGAGAACTTTATCTGAGCGTCCAGAAAAAGTAAGTCAGGGGTTATATAAAAAAGGTAAAGAGCTTCTGGCTTTAATTAAAGATAATGACATCCATGCGGAAAAGCAAAAAAATGCATTTGAAGCAATGCTGCAAGAAAAATTTTTACGTGGTGAGGTTAGTTTGCATGAACGTGCATGGGCGGAAAACATATTGCAACAATGTGAATTTAACGCAGAGCTAGTAGATGAAAATTTATTGCATCGCTCTGTATCGGTTACTGAAAAATACTATTGTAACTTTTCTGTCTTTCAATCTATGCCAGACGTATGGGGTCTAAAGCAGATTTTTCCTATTACCCCATTAACTAGGTTGGGCGAGCGACCGGTTAAAGAGACACGACTGCATGATCTGACTTGTGATTCAGACGGACAGATTGCTCATTATGCATTTAATAATATTATTCATGATTATGTAACCCTGCATGAATTGTCCCATGATGAAGAATATTTGCTTGGCTTTTTCTTGCTCGGAGCCTATCAGGAAGTATTGGGTGATATGCATAATTTATTTGGAGATACCCATGCATTAAATGTGGAGCAGGATAGTGAAGGTCAGTTACAATTTGGCGAAATAGAAATTGGTGACTGCGTAAATGAGTTGTTAGCCAGTATTCATCTGCAAGGTGAGCAGATCCTGCAGCAGTGTCAGCAACACCTCAAACAGTCACAAGCGACGAACGTCACCGCAGAAGAGATGCTTGAGGAGATAAATAATGCACTCTATGGGTATACTTACCTGGATTCGATTGATCGACCGGCATATAGAATAAAAAGGTAGGGGTATGCTTGCAATAAGCTTATTTTGGTTGGGTGTGGCACTTATCGCGCTAGCGATATTGATGCTGTTTTGGGATTCATTCAAGCAGCATAAATTATGGGGTTTGGCTGGCCTTATTCTACTAGTACCGTTGGTCGTGCATATGTTCTTGAACTGGTCAGAGCTGAATGTGCGGAAGGCATTCTATATTTTAGTGCTGGGTAGTTTGTCCCTTGTAGTCAGTATTGCCGGGGGTGCACTGACACAGTTGCCTTTTCTGGCTGAACATGAAGTGGTACAAGTGCTGAAAGAGAAAAATATAGCTCCATCTAAAGAGGCGCCATTACCTAATCAGGAGCAAGCAGATGCGGCTGCACTTGCAGTCGAAGAAAACTATGATCCCTTGCTGACAGGTAGTGAGTACGAAGCGCTGGAAACCAAAGAAATCGTTCCTGAAGACATCAACAAAGTTCATCCCAAGACTACTGCTGTACGATACGAGACGATAACAGAAGACGAAAGGGTGTTGGCAATTAATAAGTGGATTCGCTTAACCATGATTGACGGTAAGACAGTTGAAGGGCGACTTACAAATGTGCTTGATGAAGCTGTTCTGGTTGAGTCCAGTGTTGATGGAGGTGTTTTAGGTTTTAGCTATAGTAATAATGAAATCAAAACTATGGCGGTCAGGTTGGAAGCAGGAGAACAACTAGCGAAGCCTGAAGTAGAAGCGGCTAGTGTTGAATCCGAGTCAGTGGTTGAAGAAATNTCCACGGATATACAAAATGAAGTGCAACAGACTAACAGCGNGCCTGAAGCTATTACTGAGCCACTTCAACAGCCAGTGATAGATACTCCAGCTACTGTCGATGATGTTCAAACTGAAGTTGAAGTGATCAAGCCTNAAATGGAAATTCTTGAACCGACAATGGAAGAACAGCCCGCTNATGATGNTCTGGAGGCGATNGAAGNAATTGTTGATGACTCCAAGTCCACACAGAATCCAGTAGGGCAATAGCTATGCAGTGCTATATTTACCGCAGTGCTAAAAAACTGGATACATATTTATATATACCAAATAAAGATAAACTTGATGCCTTACCCGATGGCTTGGATAAATTACTTGGGCGCCTAGATTTTGTTATGCAGCTTGATTTAAATAAAATTAAGCGGCTTGAAAATGCAGATATTGAAGAAGTAAAAAAGCGTTTGCTAGAGGATGAATTTTATTTACAGTTGCCGCGAGAGCAGCATATTGAAGTTTAAGTCTATAAGATTCCTCGCGTAGCGCGTTTTAACTCGGCTAGAATTTCTTTCTGCAAATTGTCTAGTTCGGCAATTTTATTTTCTGCCGCTCCACTCAACCAGGCTGTCTTTTCGTTTTTCTTTTTAGTGAAGTAATCCAGGATAAATTGTTCTGACATCAGTACATAACGAATAGCTTGTTCCGGATCGACCTGGATAAATGGATTTTGCGCAATTTGAATGGCGGATTCTTCCTGGCCTTTGCAGAAGCGATTGAGTAAGTAGTAAAGAGAAATACGTGCGGTACGTAATGATTTAGCAACGCGTGCTTGCGAGCGTTCATTCAGGCTGGCATCAACAATAGTATCTAGCCACAGGATCAAATCATTTTCTGAGATAACAATTTCTTTTTCATTGATTTCAGCGATTATCTCTTGAATTCGATTTTGTACAATCTCTTCCTCTTGCAATGTTGCTTTACGTTTAATGGTACGGTTCCATAAACCTTTGGTTTTTTCCAGCTCTTCTCTAAGTATCGCCAGCTCTTGCTTATGTTCGGCGGTAGTGGCTTCGTTGGCCTCAATAGCCTTTTTCTTTTCGAAAATAATTTTAGATAACAACTTCAGCCTAAGAATATAATATTCGCCTAATGTGTTTTCAGTCACACTGACTGCAGTTTTGATGCGTTTAATTAGTGCTTCAAATCTTTTTTTGTCTTGCTCAGAATTTGGTTTAACAGAACATAATGTGTCTAGTGTGCCGACCATTGAATAACTTTCACTGCGCACATCAATTAATAGGTTATTGATAGCGGATAGCTGGCTTACTAGATTTTGTTCAGGAATAGTTTTTTCTTCTTTTTTTGCAACCTGGAGTAGCTCAATTAGTGTCAGTATCTTATTTTTAAATACACGCAGAGTATTTGATGTACAGCTGGTTTTAGCTCTGTCCATTGCGCCAACAATGTCTTCACCATAGTTCTCGACATCTGCAATACGCTTTTTAAGGTGGGCAGAGTTAATATTCATCAATAGATCTTCAACAGCAGCGCGTGATGCAGGTGGTGCTTGCTCGGCAATGTCAGAAGGAATATTGGTCGGGATGATTTCCAAAGGAAGTTCGGCGATTTTTGCTGGTGAGAGCTTTTTGATTAAGCCAACAAACTGTTGCAGTGTGAGTGGCTGTTTTTCACCAATCATCGTTGATGCGTTTGCTACTGCCATTAAAAATTCCTTGTGAACAATGACATGCAGGTGTGGCGATAGGCCGATCGCTGGGAATTATTTTTTGTTGTAGCTTTGGGCAAAGTCCAGCATGCGCATAGTTGAACGATACGCAGCTTTACGAATGTCTTCGTCAACAAATATTTCATTTTCACCTGTTTCTAGAACATGTAATAGGTTATGCAAACCATTCATTGCCATCCATGGACAATGCGCGCAGCTTTTACAAGTGGCACCTTCACCAGCAGTGGGAGCCTCGATAAATATCTTTTCTGGCGCCATCTGCTTCATCTTATAAAAGATGCGATTATCAGTGGCTACAATAAACGATTTATGTTCCAGAGTCCGAGCTGCATTGATCAGAGCGCTGGTTGAGCCGACGACATCGGCCATTTCAATGACGTCCTGCGGTGATTCCGGGTGTACCAGTACCCCTGCATCAGGATATTGCTCGATTAGATCGCCTAAGGCGCGCGCTTTGAATTCTTCGTGAACAATGCAGGCACCGTCCCAAAGTAGCATATCGGCACCTGTGACGCGCTCCAGATAACGACCAAGGTGTTTATCTGGTGCCCAAAGAATTTTTTCGCCTTGATCCATTAAATGTGAAATTAAAGGTACTGCGATGCTGGATGTAACAACCCAATCGGCACGTGCTTTTACTGCCGCACTAGTGTTGGCATATACAACCGATGTACGATCCGAATGTTGGTTGCAAAATTCGTTAAATTCGTCGGCAGGGCAACTTAAGTCCAGTGAACAAGTTGCTTCCAAGGTTGGCATTAATACTCGTTTTTCGGGCGTGAGAATTTTTGCTGTTTCACCCATAAATTTAACACCAGCGACGATTAATGTAGAAGCCGGATGCTCATTGCCAAAACGTGCCATCTCCAAAGAATCTGCAACAGTACCACCGGTATCTTCAGCAATTTCTTGTAGGTCTTCATGAGTGTAATAGTGAGCTACCAATACTGCGTCTTGTTTGACTAACAGCTGCTTTATACGCTCAATAAGTTCAGCACGTTCTAAACCATCGAAGCGTGGAATTTGGGCCTGTATTTCAGCGGTGATTGGGTAATTTTCTAATGGCATATTTAGGTTTGAAAAAGCTTTGATTTTATTGGCAAATATAATACATGCTTTGCCTGTGATCGAAGAGGAATGTACTTATATGCACTATATTGGGGCGTGCCAGGATAAACAAATCTCCCATGCGAGATACAACAAGCATTTTCTAAACAAGAATCGAGTGCATCCAACTGCAACATATTGATTTAGGTTGCTTGAATTCTTATTACATACCCTTTCATTTATAATAAAACACAATAAAACTTAGGTAACTTCAAGGATAGAGAAGCAATGAAACAATTAGCTTTTGCGTTATTAATAACTACTTTATGTATGTCAGTGAATGCTTACGCAGAACATGGTGAAGAATTTTTTGACAAAGTACGCGCTAGTGGAGTGGTAAATAATAATGAATCCATATTGCTTTCAAGCAATGTTTATTTTTACCCAAATAAAAAAGGTCATGGGCTTTTTTCTGGAGGGAAGGCTCGAGAAAAGGGGCACATAGTTTTTACTGAAAATGGGTTTACGGTAATTTCATGGAGTCGCAAACAAAAAGCTTATGAAGTATTACATAGTGAGAATTATTCTGAGCTAGCATCTACAGATATTTCAGGTAATTCGCCAATGGTTAGGTTAGTAACGCAAACTAAGTCATCAGGAAAATTCAATAGTTATGAATTAATGGATAGCCGAAATGCACTAACCCCCAATGTCAATAAAACTAAAGAAGCACGTAAAATTGTCAGTGCTGGAATTGAAGGCTTGGATGTTAAACAGGTTGCTACGGTTAAAGATTTGTCGGTGGCAGAAGTCGCGGTACAGAAACAACGCATGCAGGAACTTGAAGAAAGGATTCAACGTTTAGAGAATGCAAGCTCAGGAGTTCAAGCAAAAGAAGATGAGTGTGACTGTAAATGTGAACAATAAATTTCACATTGAGTTTTCATGAGTGGCAGTTGGAATTGTTAGGTTGGTAATATCAGCTGCGGACTTTTAATAAAATTGAATCCATGTTTTTGGCGCGCAAACGTTTTTGAGTAGTTTGTAGCTGATCGTGCGCAAACGTTTTTGAGTAGTTTGTAGCTGATCAATATCTTTGCTTGGACCGATACGAACGCGGTGCCAATTAATAGTATTAACTTTGACAACTTCAATATTCGTTTCTACACCCATTAAGGCCAGCTGGGCTTTTAAGCTATCCGCCTCTTCACTACTTTTGAAGGAACCGACTTGCAATACATACTCTCCAGCAGGTAGTTCACGATTTAGAGTATTGTTATCAGTGTTGCTGTCTTTATCGACTACTACTTCGAGTTCTGGAAGCAATGTATAGAAATCAAAAGTACGTTTGGTGACAGGTGCAACAGTTGACTCCTCTTTGCTTTTAGTGGCTTCAGCCTGTTGTTTTGATTTCTCATTAATGCTGGGTAGGAAAGTTGCACTTAAGCCAATAACCAAGCCAGTCACTAACCAAACCCAACCCGGAAGTGGTGTGGTTTTGGTGGGTTTTCTTTTTTTGGTTGTTTTGCGTGTTGGGCGGGTAGCCATAAGTACTTACCTACATCTTTTCAGGGGCATGCACCCCCAACAGAGTTAATCCGTTTGCGAGGACTTGACGCGTTGACTCGATTAGCAATAGGCGTGCATTACGCAGTGAGCTTGAGTCAACCAGGAACTGCGTTTCATTATAATAGCCATGGAATTTCTGTGCGAGCTCACGTAAGTAGTTAACTAATAAATGAGGTGCTTGCTTATTGCATGCTGATAAAATTTGTTCAGGATAGTCGGCTAGTTTCTTCATTAACTCAAGTTCATTTTCGGTATTGAGTAATTCGCCAAGCATGTCCAAATTATCACGATTTAATACTTGATCAGCTTGTCTTTGCACGCTACATATTCTTGCATGGGCATACTGCACATAATACATGGGGTTCTCGTTGCTGTTTGAAGTGGCTAGTTCTAAATCAAAATCTAAATGTTGCTCACTTTTACGCATCACATAGAAAAATCTTGCTGCATCGGAGCCGACTTCTTTTCTTAGTGCGCGTAAGGTAACAAATTCTCCCGAGCGAGTAGACATCTGTTGCTTTACTTTGCCTCGGTAAAGATTTGCAAACTGGACCAGCAGTACATCCAGCTTATTATCATCCAATGCCAGTGCTTTTAGTGCCGCACGTACCCGTGCAATATAACCATGATGGTCGGCGCCCCAGATATTAATTATTTTATCGTAGCCGCGTGATAATTTATCTGCATGATAAGCAATATCAGACGCAAAATAAGTGGGTTGACCATTATCTCTTACTACAACCCGATCTTTTTCATCGCCAAGTTTTGATGAAGCAAACCAAAGTGCACCATTCTTTTTGTAAACATGCTTACTGTCTTTTAATTGTTTAATAACAGTTTGAATTTTGTCGCTCTTAAATAAACTTTTTTCAGAGTACCAATTTTCATAGTCGACACCAAATAAATGCAAATCATCTTTAATGTCAGCAAGAATGGTTTGTACAGCTAACTCAAAAAATATGTCATAGCCATCTTTGTTGAGTATTTTCTTAGTAGTGGCAATTAATGCATCAATATATTGTTCTTTATCGCCACCCTCGGGTTCGTCTTTGGGTAACTCTGGTGTAAAAGTAGCAGGGTCAGTGAAATAGGTTTCGCTATGAGTGCGATGTGCAGTGGCTGCGATATCCCAAATATAATCCCCTTTATAACCGTTACTTGGAAATGCCAATTCTGCTCCGCATAACTCTAAGTAACGCAACCATACTGAGGTAGCCAGTATGTCCATTTGACGGCCAGCATCATTAACATAGTATTCACGGTGAACCTTGTAGCCATTAGCACGATATAAATTAGCTAATGTTGCACCATAAGCGGCACCACGGCCGTGGCCTACATGAAGTGGCCCGGTTGGATTGGCAGATACATACTCAATATGGATCGATTGATTTTTACCTTGTTGGTTTTCTCCAAAGCCGTCTTTGGCAGATAGGATTTGTTGCACAATCTGAGCCTGATTAGTTTGCGCAACAAAAAAATTAATGAATCCTGGGCCGGCAATTTCTATTTTCTCAAATAAAGTATTTGACTCAAGCTGACTAGATAAAAGTTGCGCGAGTTCACGCGGGTTCAGTCCGATCTGCTTGGCAAATACCAGTGCTATGTTTGATGCATAATCTCCATGGTTTGCATCTTTACTGCGTGTGACTTGTATGTCGCCGTCGTATGAGGCTGAAATCTTACCCTCAGAAGAGAGTAGGTTTATGGCATCAGAGATGGACTGGGTGATTTGTTCCTTCAATGTTGTGTCCCAACAATTATAAAGCGCTGCATTGTACCTTAGCTTGATATGATTTCTGGTACTTTATTAAAAACTTGGGGTAAATAATTCAAACAAAATTATCTATAGGGTCAACGTCCACGCTCCATTTAACTGGCCTGGCTTCTTTAAGCGTTTCTATATGCTCCAGACAATAATCAATATGCTGGGTAAAAGCTCCACGTTGATCAATGATTAATAATATAAAAGCTCTAAATTGACCAGCTTTCTTTTCCATGGCGGCATTTATTGGCCCTTGAATAATCACGTTGTCTGGAAGTAATTGAGTGCATAGAGACTTCACTTTTTCTAAAAAGACAAACACGTCATGATTATTCTGGCTGCGTGCACGGATCGCTATATGATGAGTGTAAGGTGGAAGTTTCCACTCTGAGCGTGCCACCAGAGCCCGTTCCGCAAATGAGGCATAGCCTTGCTGGATAAGAGTTTGTAGTAATGGGTGGTCGGGTGTGTGTGTTTGTATGAATACTTCGCCCCGTATATCACGGCGACCAGATCGCCCCGCAACCTGGATTAGTAATTGTGCGCTGCGTTCTAAGGCGCGAAAGTCCGTGCTGTGAATCCCGTAATCAATATCCAGAATGCCAACCAATGACACATTTGGAAAATCATGTCCTTTAGATAAAATTTGTGTGCCGATAATGATTTGATGTTTTTGCTGTTGAATTTCCAGGAGTATTTTCTCCAGCAGACCTTTACGTCGTGTGATGTCACGATCGAGACGTACCGTCGAGTAATTTTCAAACTCGTCTAGCAATGCTTCTTCTATCCGTTGCGTACCATGGCCAAGCATAATCAGGTTGCTGGAGTGACACTGCGGGCAGTGCGCATGCTTGTTTCGTGTGCTATCACAATGATGGCAAATAAGTTTATTATTTTTACGGTGATAGGTCATATTGGCGTCACAGCGTTCACAATGTGCTACCCAGCCACAATCATGGCAAAGTAATGCGGGCGCATAACCGCGACGGTTGAGAAAAAGAATAATCTGCTGTCCAGCAGCAAGGTGATTTTTCATCGCCTGACCCAGTGGGGCTGACAATATGGTGCTTGCATGTTCAGTCCGCATATCAGCTAATTGAATGCTGGGCATGGCATTAGATAGTGCACGATTATGCAAATGCAAATGTGCAAATTTTTCAGTAGATGCGTTGTGTAATGACTCGAATGAAGGGGTAGCACTGCCCAGGATAATGGGAATATTCAGCTGTTTTGCACGATAAATAGCGACATCACGAGCATGATATAAGAACCCTTCTTGCTGTTTAAGGGAGGCGTCATGTTCTTCATCAACAATAATTAATGCAAGCTGTGGAGCCGGTGTAAATACCGCAAGGCGTGTGCCCAAAATTATTCGAATATCACCTTGGGCTATTTTTAGCCAGGTTTGTTTGCGTTGTTTTTCAGTTGTGTTGGAGTGTAATAAGCCGATATTAATACCAAAGCGTTTAGTCAGGCGCGTTTGCAATTGAGGTGTTAAGCCTATTTCTGGGACTAGTATTAATACTTGCGCTTGAGCATTGTGCGTCAAGATATGTGAGATAACCTTAAAGTAAACCTCGGTCTTGCCGCTGCCGGTGACACCTTCCAGAAGTTGGACTTTAAATTGGTTTAAAGATTTAATGACATGTTCGCTGGCCAAACGTTGTTCATTAGTTAATTTAATTTCACATGCTAAAGGTTGCTCTTCGCTGCGATCGCTAATGACTGTAGCTACTTTTCGAATCAGTCCACGAGTTTCTAATGCTCGAATTGCTGCCTGGCTGTTAGGAAATTGAGCATTTAGAGTTGTTGTAGTGGTAGCTGTGGTTTGTTGTTCGAGCCATGCAAGAATTTTGGCTTGTTTGGGTGCACGTTTTAAACTGTTGTCTGCTGGTGTATCGGTGAGTTGCCAAACGTTTTCAGTATCAGTTGCCGTATCCTGTGATTTGCGAAGTGCAGGAGGCAGGGCGCTGAACAAGGCAGCTCCCAGTGGGTAGTGGTAATAACGTGCGGCCCAACCAATAAGTGTAAAAGTCTCTTGGTTAAAAATAGTAGAGTTATCAAGTAGCGTGTGAATATTTTTAATGCGATTTGATGCAATATCGCTCTGCTCAATGAGCTTAACGATAATACCTACTACTTTACGCCGACCAAATGGAACCAGAACGCGGCTACCCACTTCGACTTTATCGATACCATCTGGAATTCGATAGTCGAATAACTTCCTCAGTGGCGAATCAATAGCAACTTGGGCAAACTTCTTTTTGCTCATTATCCTAGGGGATTAACTTCAAGAAGATTGTTATTAAAGATGCAGTTACCATTCATCAAACTATCCACAGAAGCTGTGGATAAATATGTGGAAAAGAACTCGAATAAGTTGTCCAAAGCGGCCATTCCGGCCGGAAATTTTTAGATTGATTAAATAGCATACCGATATTCTTGCATAAAAATCATACACTTAGGACGGAGTTCATAAATTGTACAGAATCCACTTTGCTTTCACATAAGTTTAACGTTGATTGTGAATAAACCTCTTTAAGTGATGACGATAGAAGTACTGATAGTGACCTTGTCAACCAACTCAGCTGAACATTCGTTATAGGATTAAGTCGATTAAGTGTGGGTTAATCCCTTATGTATTATCAACAGTGTAATGAGGAAATCGTTCTGAAGGTTACACAAGATCAACGCCAGGAACTAGCTAATTTCTACACCCAGGTTGAGCAGCGTGCTTATCGTATGGCTATGATTGAAACACGCAATTCAGGTGATGCGCTTGATTTAGTCCAGGATGCGATGGAATCGCTTATGAAACGATACGCTCACCATCCTAGTGAAGAATGGCGACCACTATTTTATAAAATTTTACAAAACAGGATTAGGGACTGGCATCGTTGGTCCGGTCTTCGCACCAAGTTGCATTTGGGTAAGTCGGTGGAAGAGGATGCTAGTGTAGAACAGTATCAAATAGCATCAAGTGAGTTAACACCTATGGAACAAACTGCTCAAGACCTGACTATGGAAAAGTTACAAGTAGCACTCAAGCAGTTATCATTTCGTCAACGGCAGACGTTAATGTTACGAGTTTGGGAAGGGTTTAATGTTGGAGAAACAGCGCATATTATGAAATGTTCTCAAGGTAGTGTAAAAACACATTTATCGCGTGCACTAAACGCGTTAAAAATTTTATTAGAAGAAAATCCATGAGTAACAGTCGCCAAGAAAAAACCAAGCAACAAATTAAATTTGTACTTGATCGTTCTGTCGATGAGCTAAGTGCAGAAACACGTTATCAATTACAAATGAGACGTGCACAAGTACTGAATAATCAAAGCAAGTCTAAGTGGTGGTCAAAATGGCCAGTATTTGGTGGAGTCACTGTATTTGCTTCAATTAGCGCATTAGCAGCATTTTTGTTATTGAGTCAACCACAATTTCAACCGCAGGAAACAAACATGATAACCGAACTCGATGCAGTGTTTTTTGATGCAGATGCAAATATTGAATTGTATGAGCAATATGATTTCTATGTTTGGTTATCGCAACAAGAATCCAATGGTTAATATAATTAAATGACACAGCGCTGGATAATTTATTTTATCGTTTTATTCGGCATGCCATTGCTTTTATCCGCAAATGTATACGCTCAAGAGTCTATTCAATGGCAGCAGTTAAGTTCTAAACAGCAACAAATACTTGCACCAATAAAAAATGATTGGGCCTCGTTACCTGTAAAACGTCGTCAACGCCTCAACCATCTCACGCGTGAATGGGACTCACTTCCCGCAAGTAAAAAAAGTAAAATTAAAAATCGACTGCAACGCTGGAGTCGCATGACTCCAGAAGAAAAGCGTGCAGTACAACAACGCAGAGAAAAATTTCAGTCCTTATCCCCAGAAGAGCGCGAGAAAATTAAACGCAAATACCAATGGTATAAAGACTTGCCTCCTGACGAGCAGAAAGCATTACGCCACAAATGGGAAAAGCAAAATCATTAACTAAAATATAGTCTTTAACAAAATATTCATATTGCTAATCCTGCTTTAGTGCTTGCCAGACGTGTCGACTATCATTAGAGTAGCACTCGTCTTACAAGTCTGGAGTAGGGAACTTGCATGCATTAGGGCAACAAGTATTACGGACAGATGTATCGGGCATGCCTCTGGAATGGATTGATTACCAAGCTGCCACGAAATTGTATTACTCTGAACAAGTAGCCTACGCGTGTGGCGAACCTCTTTACATTGTTCACGGCGGTATTAATGCAAGAACAGGCCTGCATAGTTATATAGAGGTCAACTCTATCATTGCCACCTATGGCAGTAACAAATCTTTGCATGAAAGTTATGTCCCGCCATTAAATAACCAAACCCTTTTTAAGCGTGATGCTCACTTGTGCATGTATTGTGGTGAGCGTTATGGTCGCAGGGATTTATCACGCGATCATGTAACGCCGATTAGCCAGGGTGGTGAGGACACATGGAAGAATGTTGTCACTGCATGCAAACGCTGTAATAACCAAAAAGCTAATTACACGCCAGAGCAGGCAAGAATGCAGCTTCTGGCTGTGCCTTTTGTGCCTACGCATGCTGAATATATTTATTTACAGGGCCGCAGAGTGATGGCAGATCAAATGAAATTTTTACTTGCGCACTTCCCACGTACAAGTCCTTTACACGAAAGATTGCGTAAGTTTTCGTAAAACTTTTAGCGTTAGAAACTTTTAGTCTGTCCCTTACTCGTTGTATGCTGTCTTCTTTTGCATACTTACTAACTATCTGACCATGAAGTACATAGGGAAAAGTGATTACGATCACGCCGCAACACAAAAACTAGGTGTGTTAATTACCAATTTAGGGACACCCGATGCGGCGACACCGGCTGCATTGAGAAAGTATTTGGCAGAGTTTTTATGGGATCCGCGAGTAGTAGAATTCCCGCGTCCGTTATGGTGGTTAGTACTCAACCTTGTGATTTTGCGTGTGCGGCCCCCCCCCCCCCACACTAAGGCGCAATTTGCGGGTTTAAAGAGTAAATTAAGCCAGGACCAACTAGATCATATCGAAATTGATTTTGCGATGCGTTACGGTTCACCCTCGATTGAATCCGCATTACTCAAGATGCAAAACAAAAATGTTACCCGCTTGCTGGTGTTACCTTTATATCCTCAGTATTCTGGTTCGACTAGTGGCTCAACATTTGATGCAGTTGCCAATATATTTAAAAAATTACGCTGGATGCCCGAGCTAAGGTTTATTAATCAATATGCTGATGACAGTCGTTATATTGATGCCTGTGCGAATAGAATCAAAACTCATTGGGCATCCCAGCAGCAAAGCCAAATATTATTATTTTCATTCCATGGTTTGCCCAAACGATATTTAACTGCAGGTGACCCTTACCATTGCCAATGCTACAAAACGGCACGACTGATTGCGCAAAAACTTGGGCTAGAAGATAGCCAGTGGCGTCTTACATTCCAATCTCGTTTTGGCCGTGAAGAATGGTTGCAGCCCTATACCGATAAAACATTAGAGGCAATGCCTAAAGAGAATATCAAATCGGTGGATATATTCTGCCCGGGGTTTTCCGCGGACTGTGTGGAAACGCTTGAAGAAACTGATATGTTAAATCGAGATATATTTATGCAAGCCGGTGGAGAGTCATTCAATTATATCCCTGCCTTGAATGCTACTGATGAACATATTGAAGCGTTATATCAGTTGATTTTAAAAAATCTTCAGGGATGGGAACTAGATAAGCAAACTGAATTAAGCTTGCAAGAAAAGCAGTTACAAAAGCAGTTGGCTATGCGTTTGGGTGCCAGTCAATAAGCAAACTTGATTTAATTAGCCAGTAGTTTTTTCCATTTTTCACGGCGTAAATTACCAAAACCAATTTCTGTAAAAAGCTCATCAAGTTCTGAGTAATCGCATTGGCTACGCTGTAACTCTAAATCCTTATTGACAGTTTCAGCGTCACATTTTATTTGTGTGAGTTTTTTACACAATAAAATCATCTCCTGGTGCTCATCAATTAATCCTTGTATGCGTTTGGCGCCACGAATACCCATGTCACTAATTGCGGAAATATTTTCTAGCAAGCCTTCTATATTTTCAAATTTAGTCAGCAAGCGTGCTGCCGTTGTCATTCCAACACCAGGCACACCCGGGATGTTGTCAACTTTGTCTCCAGCAATGGCTAACTGATCGGCAATTTGATCAGGTCTCACGCCAAAATGTTCTTTGACTTTTTTAGGATTAAATTTTCTATTTCTTGCGTAGTCCCATAAGGTGTCATGCTCGTTAATCAATTGAGCTAAATCCTTATCTGCACTCAGAATAGTGATTTTATGGCCCTGTGAACGGGCGTGTGTCGCTGCGGTGCCAATCAAATCATCTGCTTCATAGCGGTCACTGCTAAGTAGAGGGAATCCTGCTGCTTCTATAAAGCGTCGGCAATATTCAAATTGTCGTTTTAACTCATCAGGTGCAGGCTCCCGATTAGCTTTATAGGGGGGATAAATAGTATTGCGAAAAGAGCTGGTTAGGCTTTGGTCAAAGGCAAACGATGCATGCGTGGCTTTAGTTTCTTCTAAAAAGCCCGCAACAAAATCAATAAAGCCATAGACCGCATTCACGGGTTCACCATTACCGTTGCGCAAACTGTCTGGTAATGTATACCAGGCGCGGAAAACATAAATACTAGAATCAATTAAATAAGCAGTTGGCTTAGGCATGAGTAAAATATTTTAGGCTAAAAATAAAGGCGCGATGTTTTCACACTGCGCCTTTATCATACTGTAGCGATAGAAATTGTGCTTAACTTTTTCTATTCAACAATTTTAATCGGTTTTCCAGGTGTTGGCTCTCCCTTGGGGTAAAGCCCATTAAGTAGTCGTAATTGGTCTTCCGCATGAGAGGATAGTGGAGAATTTTTTGCAAGTTTTGCAAACGTATCGCCTTGTTTGGCGGTAATTAATTTAATTTTTCTTGCTTTTGCCAGTTCTTTTTCATTATTGCGAAGCTTGCGTAAACTATCCACGGTGGCTAAGAAATCTTTGTCATACTTTTTCAGTAAGTTTGGGTCTTTAGCAGCTGCAAGGATTTGATAAACTTTTTTACCTTCAAAAATTGCTGCGATACGTGTGTCTTGATTGCCAAATGGAGTCTTGGTTCGAGTGATGGCAGTGTAACCCTCGAATGATTCCGTGTTGACTTCTCTTTCGCTACGTAACTCGCTGCCAAATTGGCTTTGGATAAATTCTTTAGGTGTCTGGCGTTTATTTAAATCGCGCAACGAGACCTGCATAACAGCGTCTTGAGTTTTATTAGATGCTATTAAACGATCAGGTAAATTATTTATTTTCCAACCTTTAGGGAATGTAATCGTAATGTCTAAGTCTTTGTGGTAGAACTTGTTGCCACGAATTACGCCTTCTTTTTCGCTGGGGCCTAATGTCATCCCATCCGTTAATTTTAAGAAGGTACCATCATCTGGTCGATTGTTCTTGGAGCGATACTTGTTGGCTGCGCGTATGACTTCTTGTAAGCGAAGATCATTGGCGGGGTGGGTGGAAAATAATCCATGGTATGCGCGTGGCTCGCGCCCTTCTTCTTCGGCGAGTTGTTTATCAAATTCTTCTTGCGATTTAAGAATGCCGACTACATTAATCATTTCTTCAGGGTCGTAGCCCACTTTAGCCAGGTACTCGGCTCCTAAACGGTCGGCTTCCAACTCATGCTCGCGTCCATAACCACGTAATAATGCAGTGCCGGCAATATTAGCGGCATCACCCGCGCCGCGTACTCCTGTTGTTGCGCCTATTACAGTAGCAAGTATGCCAGTCACAGTTGAAGCACTTTGTTGTCTGACACCATGCCTGGCAGTGACATGTCCAATCTCATGGCCAAGTACACCAGCAAGTTCGGCTTCAGTATTCATATAAGCCATAATTCCTCGAGTGATATAGATATAACCACCAGGGAGGGCAAATGCATTGACTTGCGGGCTATCCAGTACTGTGACATGGAAAATTAAATTTTCGCGATGACTTTTAGCGGATAATTCCTCGACTATATTGCTGACATAGTCTTGTAGCGCAGGATTTTCATAAGCAGAGTATTGCTTCATGATTTGCTGATGAGCTTGTCGGCCTAAGTCGATTTCCTTCTCTTCAGACATGAGAACAAAATCTTGTTTACCAGTGACTGGATTGGTGGCGCAGCCAGTCAGGTAGGCGGCAACGAAAATAACTAAGACTAAATAGATTTTATGCATGGTTTATTCGTCTAACGATCGTATACATTAAATTAGCGATACATGATTGTATCAGCCAAGCCATAGTTTGCAGGGCTTTGTATAGTGGTTGGACGTAATTATTGTGCAGCAGTTCCAGCAGGGAACTGCCTAAAAAGAGGCTAGTACTATATTTAAAGTGTTTAAGGCGCTTATTTTTTGCCGTAGCGACGACGGAACTTATCAACTTGGCCGGCAGTATCCACAATTTTCTGTTTTCCAGTATAAAACGGATGGCATTTGGCGCAGACATCAATGCTCATAGTATCGCCATGGTAGGTGGATTGGGTCTCGAACGAGTTACCACAACTACAGTTGACCGCAACAGTTTTATATTCAGGGTGGATCTCGGGTTTCATTGGGTTTGGCCTAGTCAATATGAGCTGAAAAAATGAGGGCGAACTATAATCTATTCGTATCGAACCTGGCAAGTATTTATGCCAATAAATATAGCCACAATTCCTAATGTAATCATTGAGAACAAGCGCTAAGTAGTTGTTGAATTTAGGGTTCGTGACTTATCCACAAAATCTGTGGATAAAATTGTGGATGAAGTTTCAAACGAGGCTTATTTCTCGAGGTTTATTGTGTGTTTGTTAAATCGACTAAAATTTATACATTGATTTAAGCTATTGAATTATATAAGTTATTTTATGTAGGCATCCTAGAATCAAGGTTTTAGCCGGGCTATGTATAGACATTTGATGTGCTGAATTATTGTCTGTGTATAAAGCTAGCCGAAATTGAGAATTTTTGCACAAAATTAACTCGTCTCATCGGCACGAAAGCAGTTAAATATTAAATTTTCAGTACCATTATTCGATGCAATTTTAATCAAAATGGGTTGGCAGCATACTTGGCAGTCCTCAAAGTACTCCTGCTCAGTATCCAGTGGCTCAAACAAAAACTCGATTAATTCCCCGCAGTAAGGACAGCAAGCTTTAGTCGATTCTAAAAACATTAGGCTGCGGGTAAAAAACGCTGTGTGACTTCATCCAGGAAGCGATAACCCAAGGGGGTAGCACGATAGTAGTCATGCGACTGTTCCAGCAACCCATCCTTTATAAAAGCCAGAATTCTTGGTTCTAGAACAGACCATTTCAGACCTGTGAAGTAAGTAAATGCCTGCGCCTTGAACCCTTGTGTCAGGCGTAAATTATTCAGCATAAACTCAAATATGAGTGATTCGGAATCAATGTTATGTTCCTCAATGATATGCGAGCTAGTCGAGACGGATTGCATATAACTGCTTGGCTGGCGCACACGCTGGGATCTAGTAATTCCGTTTGCTGTGGTAAGTTTAGAATGTGCACCTGCGCCTATGCCCAGATAATCACCAAATTGCCAATAGTTTATGTTGTGCAGGCATTGCAAATTGTTATGTGCATAAGCAGAAACTTCATAACGCTCAAAGCCATGTTTGGCGAGTACTTCTATACCATTATTCTGTATAGCCCAGGTTGTATCTTCATCAGGCAAATCGGGAGGGAAGCGATGGAATACTGTGTTGGGCTCTAAAGTTAGCTGATAGTAAGAAATATGTGTCAATGGCAGTGCGCATAATGTTTGAATATCTTGTAACGCATCATTAATGGATTGTTTGGGTAAGCCAAACATTAAGTCTGCATTGATATTGGCAAAACCAATTTTAGCGGCAGTTTGGATAGCGGTGATAGCTTCTTGGCTGTCATGAATGCGCTCTAAACTATTAAGGTGTTTATTGTTAAGTGTTTGTACCCCGATAGAAAGCCGGTTGACACCAGCAGCCAAAAATTCTGAGAACTTTTGGTGTTCAAATGTGCCAGGATTGGTTTCCAGAGTAATTTCACAATCGGGATTGAGATGAGTTGATTCTTTGCACGCGACTAATATTTTTTCAATTGACGCGGGTGAAAATAAACTTGGTGTACCGCCACCAATAAAGATTGACTGAACTTCACGTTGTGCAATCGTTTTAGTTGCTTGCTGCAAATCTGTTAATAATGCTTGTAAGTAGCTTTGTTCTGGTAATGAATCAATGTCAGTGGCATGTGAATTGAAATCACAATAAGCACATTTATGTAAACACCAGGGTAGATGAATATAAAGGCTAATAGGCGAATGAATAGCTGCGTTAGCTTCATCCATATCGCTAATTATGTATGGTATGTGATAAAAACGCCGGGAATTTTTCTGCCAACTCGCGCAATGCCTGGCCTCGGTGACTCAATTGATTTTTTACTTCCGGGGACAACTCTGCAGAAGTGCAGTTATGGGTAGGAACAAAAAATAGTGGGTCATAACCAAATCCGTTAACACCACTTTGTTTCTCTACAATATAACCTTCCCAGGTGCCTGTGCAGATCAGCGGAGTTGGGTCATTGGCATGGCGCATTAATACAATGACACATTGAAAACGGGCGCTACGCTGTTGCTTGGGCACGCCTTGCAAAGCGGTTAGTAATTTATCATTGTTGGCTTGGTTGTCGCAGGGTTGCCCGGCGTAACGGGCAGAATAAATTCCTGGTGCGCCGTTAAGGTAATCAACCTCAATTCCCGAGTCATCTGCCAACGCCATCATGCCAGTATGCTGTGCTGCATGGCGTGCTTTTATAATCGCATTTTCAACAAAGGTTAAGCCTGTTTCATCAGCGTCACTGACATTAAATTCAACTTGTGGAATAAGTTGGTAGGGCTGATCCTGAAAAATGGTTTTAATTTCCCGCAGCTTTCCTTGGTTGCTACTGGCAAGTACGATTTGTTGCGTTTGTGAATTCATGTCTGGGTGATCGCTATGCTTAAGCCAGGCATTGTTTTTGTGCAGTAATAATTTGCTGAATGCCGGATTTAGACAGCGTTAACATGTTCTGTAATTCTTGATCATCAAAACAGTGACCTTCAGCTGTGCCTTGCACTTCAATAAATTTGTCTTGTTCAGTCATGACAATGTTCATATCAGTATCTGCCTGGGAATCTTCTGCATAATCCAGGTCGAGTACTGGGGTTTGTTGGAAAATACCCACAGACACTGATGCAACAAACCATTGCACAGGGTCTTGTTGAATCATGCCAGCCTTGAGTAAGGTTTGAATGGCATCGTGAAGGGCAACAAAACCGCCACTAATGGAAGCAGTACGTGTGCCACCATCTGCCTGGATTACATCACAGTCGATAGTAATTGTGTGTTCTCCCAATAAGCCGAGGTCAACTGATGCGCGTAAAGCACGACCAATTAAACGCTGAATTTCCTGAGTGCGGCCTCCTTGTTTGCCCTGGCTGGCTTCGCGGCGCATGCGCGATCCTGTAGAGCGCGGTAACATGCCGTATTCCGCAGTGACCCAGCCTCTACCCTGATCTCTCATCCAGGGTGGTACGCGTGGCTCGACAGAAGCATTACACAGCACCTTAGTCTCACCGAACTCTACTAGTACTGATCCTTCTGCATGCTTGGTATAGTTGCGTGTAAATTGAATGTCACGCAATTGCTCGGGGGAACGGCCACTGGGTCGCATAAATTTCTCCAATTAGTAGAAGGCGCGCATTATACGAAATTTAGCCCAGTCAGAAACCTTAATAATAAGAATGACCAAGGAGTCCCTATGCTTAAAAGTATGACCGCGTTTGCGCGTGTCGATGAGAATCACCCTATGGGCAGTTTTGTTTGGGAGGTGCGTTCAATTAACCATCGCTACCTTGAAGTGGGATTTCGCTTGCCGGAGGAATTGAGAGCACTTGAATTCGAGCTGCGAAAAATAGCTCAAGGGTTATTAAATCGGGGCAAGGTAGATTGTACATTCCGCTTAAAGGTTACTTCTGAATCAGATGTTAATCTAACTGTTAATCAAGTATTGCTGGATCGATTATTGGAGCAAACCGAAATTTTGCGTGCCAAAGCTCCTGGCTTGCCCGCACCTAATGCCATTGAGTTGCTTAACTGGCCGGGTGTGACTGAACAGGCGCAAATTGATCAAAAAGAATTAACAAGCAAAGCAAAAAAATTATTTGAACAGGCGATTGAGGCGTTGATTGAAAATCGTAAAGTTGAAGGTGAACGCATGCGTGAACTTATTGCACAGCGTGGTGTGCAATTAAAACAATTAGTAGAAACTGTACGTGAACGCCGCCCAGAAGTGCTTGCGTCTATTCGCACAAAACTTATGGCGCGTATTGAAGATATAGAAGT
>JGI12316J14372_10001853_pt1 | contig 24928 bp, 25 predicted proteins | sample MarCyaLeptolynsp_FD_14372 | JGI IMG/M metagenome (IMG submission 14372)
AGAGCCCGGCTGGATAGGACTGGTGTCGTCATTTGCTAAATCGACGCTGCAAAGAGGGCCGTCGCAGCGTTCAGTTTCCTTTGCAATTCGTTCAAAATGATTTGTAACTTAATATTAGGGTTAACGCCGCGGCGGTTTGCTGGAAATTCCATGAACCCATTTTGGGCATTGAATGAATTCGATTTAGCCATGTTCGCTATTTGTGCAGTATTGGGTGACCAATTTGTGCCCGAGGCTGCGAAATTTGACGAGATAATGACACCAAGTACTTGACCCGAAGTGCCAAATGCCATCGTATGGGCACGTCGGTTGGGACGGGAGAAATCTGGAGGAAGCCGCCGCAAAGGCGAGCGCTCGTCTGGTACGAGCCGAAAGAGGGTTTTTTCCGATCAATTCCGGCACAAAAAAAAGTATGGGTAACAAATAAAGGCTGCATATCCATGTCCAAAAAAATCCTTCCACTCGTACTCGGCGCTGCAATGGGCGTCGCTGCCACCACGGCTGCGGGTGCGACAACCTTGGAAGATGTCAAGGCTAAAGGCTTCATCCAGTGCGGTGTGAGCCAGGGTTTGCCTGGCTTCTCCAATCCGGATGCACAGGGGAACTGGACCGGTCTCGACGTTGATCTCTGCCGCGCCATGGCTGCCGCAGTGTTCGGCGATGCGTCCGCTGTAAAATTCACTCCGCTGTCTGCGAAAGAGCGTTTCACCGCTCTGCAGTCTGGTGAAGTCGATGTTCTGTCCCGTAACACCACCTGGACCATGTCTCGTGACACCCAGCTGGGCCTGAACTTTGCCGGCGTGAACTACTACGACGGTCAGGGTTTCATGGTCCGCAAGGATCTCGGCGTGACATCCGCTCTTGAGCTGTCCGGCGCTTCTGTCTGCACCAACACTGGTACGACGACTGAGCTGAACGTTGCTGACTACTTCCGTGCCAACAACATGCCGTACGAAATCGTCGCTTTCGAAAAAGCTGACGAGGTTGTTGCTGCATATGATGCCGGTCGTTGTGACGTTTACACCACGGACGCCTCCGGTCTCTACGCTCAGCGTTTGAAGCTGACCAACCCGGGCGACCACATGGTTCTGCCGGAAATCATTTCCAAAGAGCCGCTTGGTCCGGTTGTGCGTCAGGGCGATGACGAGTGGTTCAACGTTGCCAAGTGGACGCTCAACGCGATGATCAACGCTGAAGAACTCGGCGTGACGTCTGAAAACGTTGACAACATGAAGTCTTCCGACAACCCGTCCGTCAAGCGTATGCTCGGCGTTGAAGGCGCGTTTGGTGAAGGCATCGGCCTGTCCAACGACTGGGCGTACAACATCATCAAAAACGTCGGCAACTACGAAGAAACCTTCAACGCCAATGTCGGTCCGGACACTCCGCTCGGCATTTCCCGCGGTGTGAACGCACTGTGGAGCAACGGTGGTTTCCTCTACGCTCCGCCGATCCGCTAATCCTCGATTGATTTGAGGATGAAAGGGGTTCCGGCGGCAAACTGCCGGAACCCTCAATAACACAAATCCACGCACCAAAAGCCGTACAACCGGCACAGGCGTGGGGGGAACAAACTGCTTCGAGGCCGATAGGGGAGCGCGACAACGCGCGTGCAGAAGCAGGTAAGACGCGAAAGAGGAGAGGCATCTAGCCGGGCTCTTTCCGTGAACTTGGGCGAGGTTCTATGTCAGTAATGGAGCAGGACTCGGCGGGGGCGCCGGCGCGTGCTTCGCTGGTGAATGATCCCAAATATCGTGGCTACTTCTATCAGCTTCTGCTGGTGGTCTTGCTGGTCACCTTGGGCTACGTCATCGTGACGAACACAATCGCTAACCTGGAACGGCAGAACATTGCCTCAGGTTGGGGATTTCTTGAAAACACCGCCGGTTTCGGCATCATCCAATCGCTTGCACCTTATTCAGAAACGTCGAGTTATGGGCAGGCGATCTTTGTTGGCTTCCTGAACACGGTCCTGGTTGCGGTTGTTGGTATCTTCTTCGCAACGATCATCGGTTTCATCGTCGGAATAGCCAGGCTTTCCAACAATTGGGTCATCAGTCGCATCGCTTATTGCTATGTGGAGCTGATCCGCAACGTGCCGTTGCTGCTCCAGATCTTCTTCTGGTATTTCGCAGTGCTGCGCGCGGTGCCTCAGAAGCGCGAAAAATGGTCGTTTTTCTTCGACACGTTTCACCTGAATATCGCCGGTCTGCGCGGACCCAAGCCGATTTGGGAACCGGGGGCGGAATTTATCGGTTACGCGCTGGTCATAGGCATCGTCGCTACGATCGCTGTGTCCAGGTGGGCGCGCAAGAAGCAGGATGCGACTGGCGAACAGTTCCCTGTTTTCTGGACCGGTCTCGGTCTGATTATCGGCCTGCCAATTATCACCTACTTCGTGACCGGCATGCCGATGACACTGGAGCATCCGAACTTCATTGAAGAAGGTCCTATCCTTCGGCGTGGTTTTGAGCTCGGTGTGGGATTCAACCTGATCCCGGAATTTCTGGCTTTGACCGCGGCTCTGGCGATCTACACTGCGGCCTTTATCGCAGAAATCGTGCGTGCAGGCATTCAAGCGGTCAGTCACGGCCAAACCGAGGCGGCAAACGCGCTTGGTCTGCGTCAGGGCCCGACCTTGCGTCTGGTTATCATCCCGCAGGCTATGCGGGTGATCATTCCGCCACTGACCAGCCAATATCTCAACCTGACCAAGAACTCTTCTCTGGCGGTTGCGATTGCCTTCCCGGATCTCGTTTCCGTCGGCGGCACGGTCTTGAACCAAACCGGACAGGCGATCGAAATCATTGGTATCTGGATGGCTGTTTATCTGTCTCTCAGCCTGATCACGTCGGCCTTCATGAACTGGTACAACCAGCGCATGGCGCTCGTGGAAAGATAGGGAGAGCACCATGGCCAATTCTGACACATTTCAGATCCGAACCGAGGAAGCGCCGCTGCTGCCGGCGCCGGTCTCGACCACCGGTGTGATCGGATGGATGAGGAAAAATCTGTTCTCATCCATCAGCAACACTATCCTCACGATAATCGGCATCTGGCTCGCATACTCGATCATCGCCCCGTTCATACAGTTCGCCTTTGTCGACGCTGTCTGGACCGGTGAAAACCGTGAAGCTTGTCTGCCGCAGGACGGCGGGCACAGCGGGGCCTGTTGGGCTTACGTTGAAGCTTATTTCCCGCAGTTCATTTACGGGCGCTATCCGACCGACCAGACCTGGCGCGTGGACATCGTATTCGCGTTGTTTGCGCTCCTTCTGGTACCGCTTGCGATACCCAGTGCGCCCTTCAAGCGAACGAATGCGATCCTGTTTCTGGTCGTCCTCCCGATCGTCTCGTACTTCCTTCTGACCGGCCTGGTCATCGGCGGTACCGTTGTCCTGCCGATCGTGGAGACTGCGGTTTGGGGCGGATTGCTTGTGACGATGGTCATCGCGGTGACCGGGATTGTTGCCTCGTTGCCGTTGGGCATTGCGCTGGCGCTCGGGCGCCGGTCGAAAATGCCGATCATCAAGCTTGTCTCGATTATCTTCATCGAGTTCTGGCGCGGGGTACCGCTGATCACCGTGCTTTTCATGTCTTCGGTGATGTTGCCGCTGTTCCTGCCGGAGGGTGTGACCTTCGACAAGCTGCTGCGCGTTCTCATCGGTGTGACACTGTTCTCGGCAGCCTATATGGCGGAGGTGGTGCGCGGCGGTCTTCAAGCGATCCCGAAGGGGCAGTATGAAGGGGCAATGGCCTTGGGGCTTCGCTTCTGGCCGATGATGTATCTCATCATTCTGCCTCAGGCGCTCAAGCTTGTGATCCCGGGCATCGTCAACACCTTCATCGGTCTGTTCAAAGACACGACCCTGGTTCTGATTGTCGGCATGTTCGATCTTCTCGGCCAGATCCAGTCGTCCTTTACCGATCCGACATGGTCGACCCCGAGCCAGGGCCACACCGGCTATCTGTTCGCTGCGATTGTGTTCTTCGTCTTCTGTTTCGGCATGTCCCGATACTCCATTTTCATGGAGAAGAAGCTGCACACGGGCCACAAACGTTAGCAAAGAAACGAAATTCGGGGCGCGCGGTCATACGCAGCGCCCCGGCCTAAAGACTTCTGGAGTGAAAATTCATGACCGAGAATGCTGTAAACGCAGAAGAGCTTGCCGCCGATCGTTCAAAGATGACGATTTCCGACACGGATGTCGCGATCGAAATCAACAACATGAACAAGTGGTACGGCGACTTTCATGTGCTGCGGGACATTAACCTGAAAGTCATGCGCGGCGAGCGGATCGTTATCTGTGGACCGTCCGGTTCCGGTAAATCAACCATGATCCGCTGCATCAACCGTCTGGAGGAACACCAGGCGGGTCAGATCGTGGTGGACGGGATCGAGCTGACCAACGACCTGAAAAAGATCGACGAGATCCGCCGCGAAGTCGGCATGTGCTTTCAGCACTTCAACCTGTTTCCGCATCTGACGATCCTGGAGAACTGCACGCTGGCACCGATCTGGGTACGCAAGATGCCGAAGAAGGAAGCCGAAGACATCGCGATGCACTACCTGGAGCGCGTCAAGATTCCCGAACAGGCCCTGAAATACCCGGGTCAGCTCTCCGGCGGTCAGCAGCAGCGTGTGGCAATTGCCCGCTCGCTCTGCATGAGCCCGAAGATCATGCTGTTTGATGAGCCGACATCCGCTCTCGATCCGGAAATGATCAAGGAAGTTCTCGACGTGATGGTCGGTCTTGCCGAAGAGGGCATGACCATGCTTTGCGTAACCCACGAAATGGGCTTTGCGCGGAAAGTGGCGAACCGTGTGATCTTCATGGATCAGGGCCAGATCGTGGAGCAGAACGAGCCGGAGGATTTCTTCGTCAACCCGCAGCACGAGCGCACGAAACTGTTCCTCAGCCAGATCCTGCATCACTGACCGGACGCCTNAATGCGTNCGGCAAGAATTGCACGCAGTATCCTTGTCTGGTTCCTGCTGCTTGCCGCNACGCTCACAATTATGATNGGCCTTGGGACGCTTGTTCCAAGGCCNTTCTCTTTTNCTGCNGAAACGGGTGAACCNGGGANNNCAGATCAGCGCCGTATTCTCGTGCTCTCCAATCCGATTCACACGGACATAGCCCTTCCGGCCGATCCGGACGTTCTTGAAGCCTTGTCCTTTGTTTCGGAAGAAGGACTGGATCTCGATTATCCGGGTGTCTTCTGGATCATTATCGGTTGGGGCGGACGGTCCTTCTACATTGAAACGCCCACATGGGCCGACCTGAAACCTGGCCCAGTTATAGACGCTCTGACGTGGGACAGATCAGTGATGCATGTGCGCCGCGCCGGACAGATTTCACCGTCCAACGAAAGCGTGCGCACAATCGATTTGAATTCCGCGGAATTTGACACGTTGCTCGACGGCATCCAGCGCAGTTTTGAGGCAGGCGAGGAGGGCCGTCCTAGCGCAATTCAAGGCGCGGCTTACGACGCACACGACATCTTCTTTCCAGCAAAAGGCGGTTTTAATGCGCTCATGGGGTGCAATACTTGGACTGCGCGCATGTTGCGCATTTCCGGTGTGCGAACCGGGCTCTGGACCCCGCTGCCGTTCACGCTGAACTGGTCGCTGGATCTGCACAACGCCGGCCGGCAGGCGAGCCCAGCTGCAGAATAAACCGGTGCATCCGGAAAAGTCTGAGGTCCGTATCCTAAGCCTCTTCGGAAATCACGTCCGTGTCGTCCCGGCCGCCCCATTCGACCCATGAACCATCGTAAAGCGCGAGGTCACGCGCACCGAGGATTGTGAGCGCAAGGGTCAGAATTGCAGCAGTCACGCCGGAGCCGCATGTTGTCGTCACAGGTTTTTGCGGATCGACACCCGCTTCCTGGAAAAGTTGAGCGAGCTCTTCGCGCGACCGGAAAACGCCGCTCTCATTGATCAGATGCGTGAAGGGGAGGTTGTGCGCGCCCGGCATGTGACCGGCACGCAGACCTGCGCGCGGTTCCGGCGCGGTGCCGGCAAACCGGTCGGACGATCTCGCATCGACAACCTGGCGCGAACTCGATGCGATGGTGCTGCGCATCTGCGCCAGATCGGCCACGGCACCGTGGTTGAGCCGGGACGAAAAGTGGCTCTGAAGCTTGCGCGTTTCGTCGTCGGTTACCGGGCGGTTTTCCGCCCGCCATTTCGGAAACCCACCATCCAGCACGTAGACGCTTTCTGCTCCCATTGTCCGCAGCGTCCACCAGACGCGCGGAGCGGAATAAAACCCGAAATCATCATAGACCACGATTGTCTGGCCATCGCCGATGCCAAGTTTGCGCATTGCCGACGAGAACGCATGCGGTGCCGGCAACATGTGCGGCAGGTCGCTGTTCTTGTCGCAGATGTCATTGACGTCGAAGAAGACGGCGCCTGGTACGTGGGCATGGGGATAGACCGGAGGTGCATCCGGATGCGTTACGGGCGGCATCCAGGCATTGATCACGGCGAGATCGGGAGTATTAAGATGATCGGCCAGCCATTGGGTGGAAACAAGCGGATGGTCGGACATTGCAGCTCCTTAAGTCACGTAGATTCCCCGGGCTTCGTGCCAGTCTTCGAAGGATAATTCCGGATTGCGCTGTAAGTGAATGTGATCTGGACCCTTGGGAACATCGACCCAGTCGGGCTTGTGTTTGAGACTGGTATGGACGGTTTCAGGTGGTCTTGGCAACACTTGCAGAAACATTTGCAACCTTCCGTCGGTTCAATCCTTCAGACCTATACGGACCCTTCTGTTCTGTTTGCCCTTGTTTTCTATCTTTCCAAGAGAAAGCTCGCCTATCTCCGAAGTGCGGGAGACGTGGGTGCCGCCACAGGGCTGCAGATCGACGTCACCGCCAATCCGCACCAGCCGGACTTTTCCTGATCCGCGTGGCGGCTTGACCGACATGGTTTTCACCAGACCCGGATTGGCATCGAGTTCCGCGTCGGTAATCCATTCGGTCGTCACCTCATGATCCTCAGCGGCGAGAGTGTTCAGCGTCGCAATCAGTGTCTCCTTGTCAATCGCTCCGCTGTCCATGTTGAAATCCAGGCGGCCCTCCCGGTCTCCGATCTGTCCGCCCGTCACCGGAAAGGGGAGCGCAACGGAGAGGAGGTGAAGCGCCGTGTGGACCCGCATCAGCCGGTATCTGCGCGGCCAATCGATATGCGCGGTCACTTTGGTCCCGGCCGCCGGGAGTGTTTGTCCCTCCGTTGGCACATGAACGATGGTTGACTTGTCCGCGTCGTAAACGGCTGTTGCAATCTCGATCCGGCTTCCGTCGGCAAGTTCCAGGTAGCCGCTATCACCCGGTTGACCGCCACCGGTTGCGTAAAAAACCGTCCGGTCGAGAACAAGTCCGCCTCTATCGTTTATTTCGGCGACTTCCGCTTCGCACGTGCGCAGGTAAGCATCGTCGCGAAACAAGGGTGTGGTCATGAGGAACTCCCGGTGGATCGATCTGGATCAAAAGGATTTGTTGCATCCGATCACCGGAGAGACCGGGTTTGCAAGTGCCGCAAATGTGTTTTTGGCAAGTTCAGCGGTTCTGGGACGCATTATTTTGCGAAACAGTAGTCCATGACGATGGAAGCCGCCGCCATGTTGCCCATGTGCAGGGCAGTCGGCGTGTTCTGGTGCCCCGCATAGACGAGGTCGCCGGCTGCGTAAAGACCGGCCTCTGAGGTTCGAAAGCCATCGTCGACAGCGACGTAGCCGGCATCCGTCAGCGATGCTCCCAGGTTCGAGACCAACTCGGGCAGTCGCTGGTTGGGAAAGACAAGTAGGCAATCCAATTCGACGGACTTTCCATCGGGCATTTCGACCTCGATCAGGTTCCCGTCCTTGTGGTGCACTCTTTTTGGCAGACCGTGCTCGATCCTGGCGCCCAGCTGCCTGATCTGTGCCAGTCGCTCCTCGCTCACGGAGATTTCCGGTGCGAGAAAGTAGGTCAGCTGGTCGGTCCAGTGCCTGTAGATTTCCGCTGCATCCACGACCTCGGGGCGGTTGGCATAAATGCCCCAGCGTTGTCCGTGCCACTCAATCCCGTGACAGAAGGGACAGTTGATGATGCTGCGTCCCCAGCACGCACCAAGGCCTTCAAGATCAGGAAGACAATCCGTCATGCCTGTCGCAAGCACCACGATCTCGGCCGTAAGGATAGATCCATCTGTCAGTGTCAGCTGAAAACATCCGTCTTGCCGCTGCAAGCCGGTGATCTCGGCATCTTCGAAACGAGCATATGGATAGGACTTGATATCGCGGCGAATGGCCTGCCGGACATCCACCGGTGGCTTTTTGTCGAAACCCGGTAATGCACCTACAAACGGAGACGAGGCATTTCTGGGGGGCGTTCCGGCATCGAACACAATCGTCTTCATCATTGAACGCGAAAGCGTCAGCGCCGCCGCAAGCCCGGCTGGGCCAGCACCAATGATTGCGACCTGCGTATCCATCGGCAATGGCCTCCTGGTTCAGTTGTTGGCTTTGGCGACAAGCAGTTTCAACGCGAAACTGCCCATGATCCCGGCAAACACCCAGTCAAAAACGCGCATGAAGGACGGCGAAGATCTGAGAAACCCTGAAAATGCGCTGGCACAGAACACCATCAAAGCACAAATGGGTAGTCCAAGGGCAACGAAATAAGCGCCCAGAAACAAAAGCTTCCGACCGCATTCGGATCGCTCGCGCTGACGAATTGGGGCAGGAACGTTACGAAGAACAAGACAATCTTTGGATTGAGTATGTTGACGCCCAGGCCTTGAAGCCAAACGCGGTGGAAAGGCTGTTTTGTCGTTTTGACTGTTTCGAGCGATAGCGAGGACCCGTTTCGGATCGCCTGGTAGGCGAGCCAGATCAGGTAGGCTGCACCGACGATCTTCAAGACGGTGAAACCAATTTCGGAGGCTGCAAGAAGGGCGGAGACGCCGACCGCTGCCAGGATGGTATGAATAATCAGACCGCAAGTTGCTCCCAAAACCGACGCGATGCCTGCTTTTCTTCCCTGTGTCAGCGTTTTTCCCATGAACAGTGTCATGTCCGGTCCGGGGGTGATCGTCAGGATCAGGGCCGCCACGGTGAAAGCACCAAGGACGGTTACCGAAGGGATGAACCCTGGGAGCATTTGAGCCGCCTGGATTGGTTTGCCTGTGTCAGCAATTCACACTAACCGCGTCGAATGTCAAACAGGTGCGCGCCAAGTGCTGCCACTCACAAGATGGGGGAGAGCAGCCTCGCTCCTTGCGCAAGCACCCGAAAGACATAGCTTCGCGAGCGAAAAGCATCCGGCCAGGTCAGCCTTGAATTCTTGAAGTCCTCTTCCAGCATTGATTCGACATTCGTGATCATGCGCTCGTGCGTGAACCACAATGTCAGTTCGAAATTGATCTGAAAGGAGCGGTTGTCGAAGTTCACCGTGCCGATCGAAACCAGATCGTTATCGAGCAGAGTAACCTTCTGGTGCAGGAACCCGTCCGTGTAGCGATAGACTTTGACACCGCGCTGAACGAGCGTGTCTTCATAGGCGTGGCTGGCAAGCCAGACGGTCCAGTGGTCGCGCTTTTCTGGAAGCAATATCCGCACATCGACACCGCGCATGGCCGCTGCCGCCAGCGCTGTTTGCACATCCAGCGAGGGCACGAGGTATGGCGTCGTGATCCAGAGGCGCTCTTTTGCCCTTGCTGCTGCCTCCACAAAGGCGATGGCACATTCTTCCAGCTTGTCGGCAGGGCCCGTCGGCATAACCAGGACGGATTCATCGCCCGGCATCGGAATTTCGCTCACCCGTGGCAACTCGATGCGTTCACCGCTGGCCCAGAGCCAGTCCTCCACGAAGGAAAGGGCGCAGGCAACCGCTGCCGGACCTTCGACTTTCACATGGGTGTCGCGCCAGCGACCGAACCATTTGTCGCGTCCCACATATTGGTCGGCCACGTTGTGGCCACCGACGTAGGCTTCCCGGAAGTCCGTTACGACCAGCTTGCGGTGATTGCGATAATTGAGCCGCATCGGCCCGAGCAGCTTCAGGAATTTGTGGTTCTCGTTGAAGCCGCACACTTCCACGCCTGCGTCTCTGAGCTTCTTTATGTAGTCCCGCGACAGGGAATGACTGCCGACATCGTCGTAAAGGAAGTAGACCTTGATGCCGTCTTTTGCCCGCTTGATCAGGGCATCGGCCATTTCGCGGCCAAGTGCGTCTTCATGGATCGCAAAAAACTGGAAAAAAATGACGCTTTCGGCACGCGCAATCGCGTCCTTGACGGCATCGAACGTCTCCGTACCGTCGATGAGCAGTTCCGCGGTGTTTCCGGCAAGAAACGGAACGCCGGCAACCCGCGTCAGGACGGGCCAGTCGCGTGTCTCCTCGTGATCCGTNAGNCCAAGNTCNTCGGCGCGCCGCGCTCGTTCAGTCCGCCCGAGCGTGGTTTGTATTTTGGCGTAGTCGGAAAACGACTTCCAGCCGAAGACGAAATAGAGCGGGACCGTCAGGTAGGGCAAAAAGAACAACGACAACAGCCACGCGACCGAGCCCTGGGAAGTTCGCGAATTCATGACTTCCCGGACAGCGCAAAGGCTGGCGGTGATATACATTGCCGCGACGAAGGTGGCGACCAGACCGAGATTGTTGGCCATCACGTCGAGGACACCGACATCGGTGACAGCGTCCTGGATGACCGCCTCTGCGTCGGCTCCATCCTGTTTCAGGGTCGGATCGTCCTGCCCCATGATCGTTCGTGCTGCAAGAGGGTCGATCACGCGAAGGGGGCTTGTATGTCCACTTCACGCACCAGCCAGTCAGGAACCGGGAGGTTCTTCGACCTCAAGAATTCCGGATTGTATAGTTTCGACTGATATCGAGTGCCGTGGTCGCACAGGATCGTGACAATCGTTTTGCCAGGGCCGATTTCCTTGGCAAGACGCCGTGCGCCCGCAAGATTGATTGCCGATGAGCCGCCAAGGAGCAACCCTTCCTTTTCGGCTAGATCGAAGACCAGCGGAAGGGCGTCTTCATCCGCGATCGTGTAGGCATGATCCACCTTGACGTCGTGAACGATCGGCGTGCTGCGGCCAAGACCAATGCCTTCAGACACCGACCCGCCTTCTGAGGCAACTGCTTCTCCTGTTGTGAACAGGGACTGCATTGCCGCACCGCGCGGGTCTGCGCAACCAATGACGATGCCGGGCTTGTTCTCCTGAAGATAGGTGGAAACACCCGCCAGTGTGCCACCAGTTCCGACAGCGCAAATGAACGCGTCCACGCGGCCGCCCGTTTGCGCCATGATTTCAGGGCCGGTCGTCATATAATGTGCCTTGCGATTGTCGAGGTTGTTCCACTGGTCCGCAAAAATGACGCCATTGGGTTCACTCTTTGCCATTTCATCGGCCAGTCGCCGGGCAACATGCTGGTAATTGTTCGGGTCTTTGAAGGGCTTTGCCGGGACTTCCACGAGCTCCGCACCGCAAAGACGCAGCATGTCCTTCTTTTCCTGGCTTTGTGTTTCGGGAATCACAATCACCGTTCTGTATCCGCGCGCACTGGCCACCAGGGCAATCCCGATACCGGTATTGCCAGCAGTCCCCTCGACAATGACGCCACCTGGTTTCAGGTCGCCGCGCGCTTCTGCTTCCAGAATCATTTGCCGGGCCGGCCTGTCTTTGACAGACTGACCAGGGTTCATGAATTCGGCTTTGCCAAGAATTTCGCAACCGGTTTCTTCAGATAATGCCTTGAGGCGGATCAGGGGCGTGTTGCCAATTGCGTCGACAACGGAAGCGGACACGGTCATTTTCTTAATCCTGGCTGATCTGGCCAGAAAGCGAGGCATGGCCAGATAATATGCAATGGGTTCCGGACGCTAAAGGCAGCAGCACTCCGGATCAAGTTTGCAATTTAAGGACTTGGTGGAAGAATGCCAGCGAGTGATTGAATTTGAAGTCGCATTTTTCCCGAACCTATTGAAAGTGAGCATGGAGTTGTTCTTCAAAACCCCTAGATGGAAATTCAAATTCGAATATTTTTAGTGTAAGTGATGATCCGGAAAACGTTGCACAACGTACCGGCGATAGAGCAACATCTGTGTTTGGACTTAAATGAGAGCGGTAATGGAAAAGAATGTGACCGGAATGGACGAACTGCTGGCCGGCTATGCAGCCGGTACACTGTCCTATCCGGCGCAGGCGCTGATCGGCGCTCATCTGGAATTGAGCGATCTGAACAGGAATTACGTCTCTTCCCTGGAAAGCCTGGGGGGCGTAAGCCTGACGGATGCTGAACCGGTGGCGCTGTCGAACCGGGACGAGAACCTGTCTGCCATCTTTGGTGACAATACGCCGTTCGCAAATGACAATGCGTCTGCTGCGAGCGACGAAGGTCCAGTTCCCCAATCTTTGCAGTCGATAGTCGGCAAATCCTTGGATGGTCTTCCCTGGAAGACGCTTTTGCCCGGCGTCAAAGAGTGCAAGTTCGGCGAAGTTGACGGTTGCTCCACCAGCTTGCTGTGGGTGCGTGCAGGCCGGGCGATGCCGTCCCATACACATCACGGCACTGAATTGACGTTGGTCCTTCAGGGCGGCTTCAAGGATGATGACGGCCACTACATAGCCGGAGACGTTGCTTTCGCTGATGGCGACGTTGACCACAAGCCGATCGCCGACGATGGCGAGGACTGCATCTGTTTTGCGGTAACAGCCGGACGTCTTGAACTGACTGGCCCGGTCGGCCGGTGGTTCGCACCATTTATGCGCTGAAGACAGATCCGCTACCCTTGGTTTTTGCGTAAACTACGCAAAGGCCAAGGAGATACTATTGCCTCAGATCAACTACATCGGAAGACCTCAAGACGGAGCCGCCTGGATCACGGGTGCAAGCTCCGGCATTGGATACACGCTTGCGCTTGAGCTGGCGAAGAACGGTTGGAAGGTCGCAGCGACCGCCCGTTCCGCAGATGCTCTTCAGGAGCTGTGCGACAAGGCGCAGGGCTTTCCGGGCGAAGTCGTCCCGTTTCCGGGCGATGTAACTGACACCACCCACATGGCAAACCTCTGCAGGGAGATCGAAAGCAGATTCGACGGAATTGCGCTTCTGGTCGCCAATGCCGGTATTTATTTGCCGCAGGACGGTCTGGACGCCACAACGGAAGCCTTCAGGTCAAGTTTTGATGTCAATCTTATGGGGACGGTCAACGTCGTTCTTCCTGTCATCGATGTGATGAAACCAAGGGGCAGGGGACAAATCGCCGTTGTCTCGTCTGTCGCCGGATACAGCGGACTTCCGACATCGGCAGCCTATGGTGCGTCCAAGGCGGGCCTGATTAACATGGCTGAATCTCTGAAATTCGATCTGGGTCTTGCAGGCATTCGCATCCAGGTGATCAATCCGGGCTTTGTCGACACACCGGCCACAAAGTCAAACCCGTTTCCCATGCCGCACCTCATCACGGCAGAAGAAGCGGCCGGCGAGATTGTCAAAGGCTTGCAGCATCCGACAAAGTTTGAAATCGCATTCCCGCGCGCCTTTGTCCGACAGTTGAAAGCGCTGCGTTTCTTGCCATACCGGGCGTATTTTGCATTGATCTCACGAACGACCGGATGGTCGAAAAAGAAAACAGGCCGGGTAAATCCCGGCCTTACTGAAGGTCGCATGAACAGTGCGGATGTCAGGGGGCCTTGACGTAAACCATCTGGCGCACGTCGATGTTGCCGGCGCGAAAGCCGGCTTCGCAATAGTGCAGGTAAAACTCCCAAAGACGTTTGAACCGGTCGTCAAAACCGAGCGGGCGGATTTGGGGCCAGGCCTGGCGGAACCTTTGCCGCCACTCCGCGAGCGTGCGGGCATAGTCCTGGCCGAAGATTTTCTGTTCCGCCAGATCCAGTCCGAGGGACTTGCCGATTTCAACCAGCTTTCCGGGCGGCGGCAGCATTCCCCCCGGGAAGATGTAACGTTGGATGAAATCTGTTCCGCGACGGTAGTCGTCGAACATCTTGTCCTGGATCGTGATGATCTGAAGACCGGCTTTTCCACCCGGTTTCAGGCACTTGGACAATTGTTCGAAATAGGTCGGCCAGTATTTTTCACCAACTGCCTCAAACATTTCGATTGAAGCGATCCGGTCGAACACGCCTCTTTCGTCGCGATAGTCCTGGAACACGACATCCACTTTTTCGTTGAGGCCGGCCTTGAAGATGCGCTCGCGGGCATAATCGAACTGTTCCTGCGAAATTGTCAGAGCCCTGACATGGGCACCGACCGTCTTGGCAACATGTTCGGCAAAGCCACCCCAGCCGCAACCGATCTCCAGAACGCTATGGCCCGGCTCGATGCCGGTTTGTCTGACCAAGGATGCGTACTTTTCGGCCTGCGCCTGTTCCAGATTGTTGGTTTCGTTGCTGTAGATTGCCGAGGAATAGGTCATCGAGGGGTCGAGCCATTCCTTGTAAAAGGCGTTTCCAAGGTCGTAATGCGCCGAAATGTTCCGTTTGGAGCCGCGCCGCGTGTTCGAGTTGAGCCAGTGGCGGACCGACAGGAGAAACCGTGTCACGGGACGTCCCTGAATGGCTTCCATGGTCGATTCCTGATTGATACAGAACACTTCCAGGAAGGTGGTGACGTCCGGAGACGACCAGTAGCCGGCCATGAAGGCCTCACCAACGCCCACGTCGCCGGACTTGACGGCCATGCGGAAAAAACGCCAGTCGTGAATGTCCAGGACGCCGTGTGGACCTGCTTCGCGCCCGTGGATGAGGAAGTTCCGCCCATCCGGAAACGAGATCTCAAGCGAGCCGTAACGGATTCTCAGCGCGAGACCTGCCGCCATGCGGGCAAGGCGAGGGGCCCCCTTTAGTGCGCTGCGCAGATTGTTGTTGGTCAGGACAACAGGTTCACTCATCGCAAAACCTCTTGAGAATATTATTTGTCAGAAGCGAGCGACATTGTGCGCTCTGCAGGCCCGTTGCGGACTGCGTCCCCAGCCGGACGTGGATGAAATGGTACACGCTTGAGCCAGATTTTAAAGGCTTCCCAATGAATCGCGAGAATGACTTTCATCGAAAGGAATGGAACACGCGCACATTCCTTCAGGATCGAACGGGTCGATAACGCAGATCCTTCGCCGGCAAACGTCGCCGAGAGGAGCGGGCCGGTTCTGTCTTTTTCCAGGATTCGTACCCTGACCGTTTCCCCGGGCGGCAGCATTCTGAAATGATACTGCTGTTCCATACTGACAAACGGAGAAACGTAAAATTCCTTGCTTTGTTGCTGCCGGACACCGGCATCACTCAATTCGCCGTCTTTAATTGGAAGCGCGTATGTATGTATTCCGCCGAATGTGTTGCGAACTTCATAGACGATCGCCGTCAACCGCTCGTCTTTGTCATAGGCATAGTAGACACTGAGTGGATTGAAGCCGTATCCGAGCAATCTTGGATAAGCGAGCAACAGGATTTTCGCGGGCGCTTCGATCGACTTCTGTCGCAAAAGCGATTCCACATGCCGCCTGAGACTGCTTCCGTCGCGCGCGCCATGGTCTTTTTCATGAAACGAAAGAAGATTGAAACGGTTCACGGAGAACAACCGGCTCAAGCGCGACGCCGCGTCAAGCCGATCGATATCAAGAAGCAGCGAGAAAACAGAATAGCTGAACCGGTGTTCTCGGGGTTTCATGCGGTGATGCATGACCTTGCCGGAATAAAGACAAGCAGCGGCTTCCGGCGGCGGTCCGTTCCCGACGAGCGTATTGGAAGCCTTTGCAGTCATTCGGCTGCTTCCAGAAATTGTGGCTGCTCGGTCTCTGTTTCCCAGGGAATTTGAGCGCCAAGCTGTTTGGCAACTGCAAGCCCTGAGGCAAGCCCGTCCTCATGGAACCCATGGCCGTTCCACGCGCCGCAAAACCAGGTGTTGTTGACACCTTGTATTGTGCCGAGGCGTTTCTTTGCCTTCAGGGCGCGTGCGTCGAACTGCGGGTGATCATAAACGTATTTTTCGAACGTCTTTTCAGGTGCCGGCGCCTCGAACGGATTCAAGGTCACAAACACCGGTTTGCTGCGGTCGATGTTCTGAAGACGGTTCATCCAGTAGCTGACCGTCACGTCGCGTGTCTCTCCGGCATCGCGGTCGGACATGTAGTTCCAGGACGACCAGACTCGTTTGCGTTTCGGCATCAGGTCTTCGTCCCTGTGCAGATACACTTCGTTGGGACGATAGCGGATCGATCCAAGGATATCTCGCTCGTCATCACTCGGATCACCAAGCATTGCCAGGCTCTGATCGGTATGGCTTGCCAGCACCACCTGATCGAAGACATCCGTATGGCCCGACTCGTCCTTCACATGGACCTTGTTGTCGCTGCGTGTGACTTCCGCAACAGGCGAACCCAACCGCATACTTCCCGCAAGAGGGGCCAGCAGCCGGTTTACATAGTTGCGACTACCGCCGGATATCGTGCGCCACAGCGTGGGTTCGAAAGACAGGAGACGATGGTTCTCGAAAAAGGCAACGAAACTTTCCGCCGGATAGTCGCGCATCTCATTGATAGGTGTCGACCAGATTGCCGCGCCCATGGCGAGGAGGTAATCGTTTATGAAACCCTGCGAATAGCGGTGTTTTTCCAGATAGCTTCCGAGTGTCACACCGGTCAGTTGTCCCGCATGCAGGTCAATAACCGACTGTTTGTTGAAGCGGAACATGTCCCGAAGCATAAGAAGAAACCTGGGCGAAACCAGATTTGAGCGTTGCGCAAAGATAGAATTGAGCGAGTCTCCGGACCATTCCAGCTTCCCGTTGTCCGCAGACAGCGCAAAGCTCATGTCGCTTTGCTCAGTGGCGACACCAAGGTGATCGAGCAGCGCCGTGAAATTTGGATAGTTGCGTTCGTTGTATACGATGAAACCAGTGTCGACCGAGATCGGCGTACCGTCGTAATCAATATCGGCTGTAGCGCTGTGTCCCCCAGCTCGTGCTCTTTTTTCGTAAAGGATGACTTCGTGTTCTTTGCTGAGGGCCCAAGCTACACTGTTTCCGGAAATTCCGGAGCCGATGACGGCAATCCGCATGGTTTTTCCTTTTGTATGACTGGTCGGTCCGCAAGGACCTGCGGCCAGTGGAGTGGATTAGTCGTGTTCTGAAGCGAATACGGTCCAGGAAAAAGAGCAGATCACGCAGAGTGATGAATTTAATGAATAATTTTGCCCGCGCGCAGTCTCAATGGCGGTTTCCTGCGCGCCGTGATTGTTTTCGAGGTGTCAAAAGTGTCCGCGCATTTACGACAAAAAGCCCAAAACACAACGGGTCCGCTCCAGGAGCGGACCCGATAAGTGTAAAAGGCGTCGTAATAAAACTGAATTCAATCAGGCTTGCAAAGTATCGACGAGCCAATTCCAGGCAACTTCGACCCGGGTCCTAGCCGCATCGAAGAACGCGACAACGTTATCCCAGATCATTTGTCCGAAATCTGCGACCTGAAGCATTGTGCCGCGTTTGACGGGCTCGCTGTCAGTCTCGATCAGTTCGACGGTTGTTGCATCCGGGCCGTCATTGACCACACGGCGCGTAACCATCAAGGCGCCTTCTGTCACCAGACGTGACTCATCCTTGCCAGCAACAACGGTGTCCTGATCCATGGATCTGACAACAACCGCGCGTCCATCCGGCAAAAGATGGGTTTCGTTCGTGTTGACTTCGGAATCGTAGATGACTTCGCCATATGAATCGATCAGTTCGACCCACACCACATCTCGGCCTTCGAGTTCAATTTCACCGACCCAGATTGTGAGTTCGCTTTCCAGCGGATCTTTCTGATCAACTGTGGCTGAAGCGACGGTTACGGCAAGTCTGTCCTCAGGCAACGTAATTGTTTCCTGGGGCAGATTTTCTGCCGCTGCGCTACCCGCCAGAGCGAGGATGAGACCAAGCGCAAAGGTTCCTGCTTTCGTATTCCGTTGCATGTTCGCCTCCCAAGGCTAATACAACCAGCTCTATCGCGCTTGGGGCACTTGCGAATTCGGTCTGTTTCGACTCTTTTCCGCAATGATTTTCTAAATTTAGTGTGCGTGCGCCCCACGCTGCGCGATCACGATTTTGCCATTATCGCACCACAATCTACCTTTTGAGTGTAATGCACATCACATTTTTCAGAGATGACGCTTACTTTCCGTTAATAAATGTGGTTTCCGGCTGGTCCTTCAAGATCAATCACCGTGACGTGACTGAATCCCTCCTGTTAAAAATATCTAAGTAATTCGATTACGTCTGTATTGGTGGACGTGAGTCCAATATTGAAATCACATTAGATGGTAACTTCATTTCAAATTCTGAGCAATCTAAAATGATGTCCTAGCGTTAATTGGCGTGCCGGAAATAAGCGCAGATTGACTGCGGAAAAGATCGTGCCGAACGCCATTCAATCGCGACAGCCTAGTCTCGACTGCCTAAGCCCGGCACTTGGACAGTCAGCTACTCAGCGTTTTCCAGATATGCGTCGATTGTATTTCGCAGCGCCTGAACGCGGCCGGCATCTGTCGACCTGGTTCCGGATTGCAGGACGAAGCCTAGTCTCGTTTCTGGTGTCTCCACTCTTGTGGAAGGTGAGACAGATGAGCAGGATGCGTGGAGTTCGTCGACACCGGTTCGGCTGAGTATGCGTTCAGCGTTGTCCTGCGTCACGCCAGAGCCGGCCATGAGTGAAATGCGGCCGCGTGCGGATCTGACCGCTTTTTCGAGCACACCAAGTCCCTGATCGGCCGTCGGGCTCTGTCCAGAGGTCAGGATGCGTTCAAACCCGAGATCGATGGCATCCTCGATGCCTTTTCCAACATCAGCTAGCGTGTCAAAGGCGCGGTGGAGTGTGGCGTTCAGGATTGTTCCGCGCAATGCGGTGCTGAGAAACTCACGATCAAGACGGCGATCCTGATCTGTCGCGCCAATTGCAATTCCGCGCAGTCCTTCCTGTTCAGCAGTCTGAATGTCACGAAGCATCAGCGTCTTTTCAGCGTCCGAATATCTGAAATCGCCAGACCGGGGTCTGATCATCGCGTAGACCGGAACCGGCAGTCTTGAGGCAGCGGTCATCATTCCGGTGGACGGGGTCAGTCCGCCTTCGGCAAGGGCTGCACAAAGCTCTATGCGGTCTGCACCGTTCTCAGCAGCGATCCATGCTCCTTCGATTGTATCGACACAGACCTCCAGCAAGATCGTTTTCATTCCGCCAGACCTTCAAACATGCGGCGTGCAAAGATACCTGCACCATGCAGACCGCCGTTTTCCGCGAACCGGCCTCGTACCACGAGCGGTGTTTGATAGTGGGCCAGTACAAGCGCACGCGTTTTGCGGTCAATGAGGTCGAGCAGCTCCTGATCGTTGGACAAACCACCGCTTACGGGAATGACGTCCGGTCCCAAGGTGTTCACAAGAACAGACAGCGCACGCGACAGCAGGGTTGAAAAGGCATCTATCGTGTCAGTCGCCGCCGGATCGTTCAGATGCCACGCATGCGTGATTTCCTTGCTTGTGAGCGAAATGTCGTGAAGCGATCTGTGGATGCGCTCCATCCCGCGGGCAGAGCAAGTCGCATCGACGCAACCTATCTGTCCGCAGCCGCATTGGTAGTGGTCGATCCCTGACAATTGACCGCCTGCGCTCGGATCAATAACCGGTCCGTGTCCCCATTCGCCTGCCATTCCGCCGAAACCGGTGACGAGTTGACCATTGACGACCACGCCTCCGCCGACGCCAGTTCCCAGAATGATCCCGAAAACGACGGGCATGTTTCGACCTGTTCCATCAACTGCCTCTGCAAGCGCAAAGGCATTGGCATCGTTTATCACTGCAACCGGACGGCCGAGAGCGTTGGACAGTTCCTTTTCAACTTGCCGATTGTGCAAGCACGGAATGTTGGCGACGTCCGCGATACCCGTCCGGTCGTCGTAAGCACCTGCGAGCGAGATCGAAACCGGATGGTTTTCTGTGCCGGCGCAATTCTCGACCGCCTGGACGAAGTCCGTCCAGCTGTGGCCAGGTGTTGCAACGCGGCCTCGTTCTGCAACCGTTCCGTCGGATTGCAGCACGCCGTGGCGGATGAAGGAACCGCCGATATCGAAACAGGTGACCATCGCCTGTTCAGTCACTCCTCAGATGGAACAATTTGCGACCAAATATAATACCAATATGCAACCAATTTGCTGTGCAGTAAACCGGAAAATATGTTTCGGCCAATGCGACACCATTCCTGAGGCTCATATTGGATCGCGACGCCAGCAACGTTTCTGACAGATCAGACCAAAGCGCGCCTTAGGTATGGACGCATAAATGAAGCCGGAATCTAAAGGGACGCCGGCTACAGAAACGCCCGCAGGTTGCCATTGTTCAGGATCAGGGCATTTTCGGCTTCACCTACACTCAGATCTTCACGCAACATCAGGGCGGCCACTTTCACCCGACCGTTTGCCTGGCTGAGCGCATCAGATGCTGCTTCGGCGCTGCAGTTCGTAAGGTCTTGAAGAATTCGCTGCGCGCGAGCACGCAGTTTCTCGTTGTCGGCGACGAGATTGACCATATGCCCACGGACAGCGTGCCCCAACCGCAGCGCGACCAGGGTAGAGATCATGTTGAGAGCCACTTTTTGGGCGCTGGCAGCGCCAAGACGTGTGGACCCTGCAATAATCTCCGGAGGCGTTTGCAGGAGAACAGGCTTGTCGACTTCCTGCAGAAGCGGCGTATCGGCATTGTTGGCAATTCCGATTGTCACAGTTCCAGCGGTCTTTGCCGCGCGCACCACGCCGAGCGTATAGGGCGTCGAACCACTTGCCGACACACCGATCAGAACGTCATCTTTCCCGAGGCCGGCCGAGAGAAAATCGTTCTTTCCGGCGTCGTCGTTGTCCTCATGGACGCCGGCAAGATTTAAGAGATTTTCAGCGCCGCCAGCGTAGAGAATACGCATTCTTTCGGGCGGAAAACCAAAGGTCCCTGGTAACTCAAGGCAATCCGCGAGCGCTGTCAGACCCGCGCTTCCGGCACCTGCGTAGCCTATCTTTTTTCCTGCCTCCGCAGCCCTTTGCAGCGCGGTGGCTGCTTGTGCGATCTGCGGGATCGCCGAAGAGGCGGCATTGAGAGCCTCGATTTGCCGCTCCAGCAAAAGCGACAAAACGTCTTCGTCCGTCTTTTGGGAGAGGCCGATGGATTGCGGGTCTCGGTCTTCGGTCGTCGGCAGTTTCATGTTCTGGAAGCTCAAAAATTCAGGACATTCATAGCACGAAGCTTAAGGCTGCGAACATGCACGGTTCGCCTTGGGAAAAGGGGAGGACTCGGGTTCTAAGGGTTGAGGTGGTTCCTTTTAACACTTGATTTTAGGTTTCGATAGAGTTTAAATTGGTATCTGAAAGGTATTATTTTTCGAGCCGAGGCGCCACCTTCAATGACGGATTTCATTTCCATGCTGGAAAACGGCGACTGGCTGGCAGGGTCGAGCGGGCCAAGATATCTGCTGCTGCGCCGGCGTATCCTGCAGGCAATTGATGACGGCGTCCTGAAAGAGAATGAGCCGCTGCCTTCCGAGCGCGAGATCGCGGCCATCACCGAATTGTCCAGAGTGACGGTTCGTAAGGCGGTGGCTGGCCTGGTTGAAGATCAGATTGTTGTCCAAAAGCGCGGCAGCGGTTCTTTCGTCGCTCCGAGGGTGCAAAAGGTTGAACAGCGTCTTTCCAGCCTGACATCGTTCAGCGAAGACATGGCCCGTCGCGGACTGGAAGCGAGCAGTGAGTGGCTGCGGCGCGGCCTGTTCCCGGCCTCACCGGAAGAGATCTTTACCCTGGGTCTCACCTCTGGCCAGCGTGTCGCGCGCGTAGACCGGCTACGCAAGGCCGATGGCATACCAATGGCAATTGAGCGGGCGTCACTTTCTGAAACCGTGCTTCCGAACCCGGAGCAGGTCTCCACGTCTCTTTACGCAGTCCTGCGATCGTCGGGAATGCAGCCGGTTCGGGCCATTCAGCGCATTTCGGCAAGAAACCTCGAACAAATGGATGCGGAAATTCTTGGAGTGCCGGTCGGTTCCGCGGGCCTCAAGATCGAACGTGTCTCCTATCATGCGTCTGGCCATGTGGTGGAGTTTACCCGCTCCGTCTATCGCGGAGACGCCTATGATTTCATTGCCGAACTCCAAATCTCGGAAGACTAGTTTCATGGTTGCTACCAAGACGCAGACCACGCCCACCCACATGCGCCGGGAAATCGAGGAAATACCGCAGGCTGCGCGCCGGCTTCTGTCGGAGGCACATCCCAAGTTTCGTGAAATCGCGGGAAAGGCGGGGGCGCCGGTTTTCCTTGCAAGCGTCGCGCGCGGATCGTCCGACCATGCCGCTACATTTTTGAAATACGCCTCGGAAATTTATCTCGGCCTTGCGATGGCATCGCTCGGACCATCAGTGTCCTCAGTCTATGGACAGCACGTCAAACTCGATCAGGCATTGGTCATTGCAATATCGCAATCGGGTGCCAGCCCGGACATTCTGTCCGTCGTTGAAAACGCGACAGGGCAGGGCGCCGTGACGGTCGGTCTGACCAACACGGCCGAAAGCCCGCTTGCACAGCTTTCAACGTCGGCGGTTGATATCTGTGCCGGACCGGAGCAAAGCGTCGCTGCGACAAAGACTTTCGTCAATTCCGTTCTTGCCGGATTGCTCCTTCTGGCTGAAATCGGCGGGGACGAAACCCTGCTGAAGGCGCTTGAAGAGGTTCCTGGGCATTTTGAAAAAGCGATCGGTAAGGATTGGACAGCGTTAGCCGCGCCGATAGAGGCCAAGGGGTCTCTCTACGTGGTTGGCCGCGGACCTGCCCTTGCCGTCGCCAACGAAGCGGCTTTGAAGTTCAAGGAAACCTGCCAGATCCACGCGGAAGCTTATTCCTCAGCTGAAGTCATGCACGGTCCGGTCTCGATTGTCGAAGACGGGTATCCGGTGCTTGCGCTAGGCGTCCGCGATGCAGCGGAACAGGGATTGGCAGAAGCTGCCGACCGCATGGCTGCGCAAGGCGGTGACGTCTTTGCAACGACCGACAAGGTCGTAAGAGCCCACCCTCTGGAATTTGAAGCGACAGCGCATCCATTGACCGATGCGATCGTCCAGATCGTTACGTTCTATGCCTTTATCGAATGGTTCGCCCGCGAGCGCGGCTTTAATCCCGATGTTCCAAAACATCTGAAAAAAGTCACCCAAACGGTATGACAGGAACAACCGCGTATAGGTGCCGCCAAGTCTTTGATGGCGAAACGCTCCATCCCGAAGCTGCTCTTCTGGTTGAGGGTGAGACCGTGGCGGGTATTTGTGCGGTCGCTGAGGTTCCTGAAGACTGCGCAGTTAAAGATCTTGGTGACGGAACGCTCTCACCCGGATTTGTTGATCTCCAGGTCAATGGCGGTGGCGGCTTGATGTTGGGCGACGTCAAGAGCGTGGACGATGTGAAGCGGATCTGCGCGGCGCATCTGCCGCTTGGAACGACAGCGCTGACACCGACGCTGATTACCGACACACCAGAAACGACACGCAAGGTCGTCGAATTGGGGATTGAAGCCTGGGAGGCGAAAGTTCCCGGCTTTCAGGGTTTGCATCTGGAGGGCCCGCATCTATTTGCAGGGCGTAAGGGCGCTCATGACGCTGATCTGATCAGGCCAATGACGCAAGATGACCTTGCGCTCTACCTGCGCGCTGCCCTTCACCTGCCCAGCCTGATGATAACGGTTGCACCTGAAACGGTTTCGCCCGACCAGATCAGGTCCCTCGCAGAAGCCGGAATACATGTCAGCCTTGGCCATAGCGGCGCAAGTTACCAGGCTTGCCGCGAGGCCATGGAGGCCGGGGCGACCTGCGTTACGCATCTTTTTAATGCCATGAGTCCCTTGCAGCACCGGGAACCGGGATTGGTGGGGGCCGCGCTTGACCTTGGCGGGCTGAATGCGGGTTTGATCGCGGACGGTGTGCATGTTGACCCGGCTGCCATTCGTATCGCACTGAGATCCAAATCAGGGCCGGGCCGGATTTTCCTTGTGACAGATGCCATGTCACAGACAGGAACCGATGTGACCTCCTTCCACCTTGGCGGGCGGGAGATTTTCCGGAGAGACGGCAAGCTTACGCTGGCGGACGGTACGCTCGCCGGGGCGGATATCGACCTTCCGTCTTCACTGAGTTACCTGACGGCGACCGTTGGGCTGGATCTGGCATCTGCGCTTGCAATGGCAACCAGCTATCCGGCTGACGTCATCAAACGGCCCTTGGGTCGGTTTGCGAAAGGCAGTCAGGCGGATTTCCTGTGTTTGGATGACAAGGGCAAAGTCGGCGGCGTTTGGATTTCCGGTCACGAGATCGACGCGTAATACGGCACCGTCGCCGTGAACGAGAGCCCGGTACCGGCCGCTTGGCGAGCGGGTGAGAGCACCGGCTGCAGCCGATCTTTTTCAAAGTGATTTCAAACCCGATCCGCACCGTCGGCGGGTCCGTACCCTGGTTCTCGCCGCATTCAGATACGTCCGTTGCTCTGGCTATTGCGTCAGGTCAATGTGAGCGCAGGCGAGCCGTCATAGCATTTCCCCCGTATCCGGCGCCCGGATGTTTCCCGGTATGTCTGGTGAGGGAGAGGTTATGTTTCAAGTGCGATTTCATGGCCGGGGTGGCCAGGGTGTGGTCACTGCTGCCGAACTCCTGTCGATCGCAGCATTCAAGGAAGGCAAACACGCCCAGGCTTTTCCGAGCTTCGGATCGGAGCGAATGGGAGCGCCCGTCGTTTCCTATTGCCGAATTGCCGAGGGTGAGATCCGGTCCCGTGAACCGGTATCCCATCCTGACGCCCTCGTGATCCAGGATCCGACCCTGATCCATTCCGTTGACCTGTTTTCTGGTCTGGATGGCAAGGG
>JGI12316J14372_10001863_pt1 | contig 24772 bp, 17 predicted proteins | sample MarCyaLeptolynsp_FD_14372 | JGI IMG/M metagenome (IMG submission 14372)
CCTTGTCGGGGCCCCGCCGTGGAACGGGCTGAAGGGGTCCGGTGGCTTGTGCACGAGATCAGGGACGCTTCGTCGTATACGAAATCAGAAAGCGGAGAGGGCGGGATTCGAAACAGGGGGATCTCCGGATGGGCCTTGAACCCCAGCAAGTGCGATATGTGCCGCCAGAACAGGCATTTATGCGTTCGGGTAGGTTGCCGCTATTTGCTGGTTCTTACTGGTCTTGAGACGCGGATTTGGAACTCACCCTGGAACTCAGGGCGAAGCGCAGTTGCCCGCCACGCGACAAGATCCTCCGGATCCCGGTATACCCGTTTCTTGGTCCATCCATAGTGTGAGGGATTCTCGCTCAACCTCTCACCCTACAAGTGGATTAGGAAACGGGTACGATTGCAAAGAGCTACATTGTTACTGGTGTGAACTTCGGGAATAGGCCACCCAGCTATTCTTCAGGTTCCTAAGTGAAATCTGAGCTCTCGTATGGATCACTAGCTCATGGACTAGACCATGAGACAGGTATTAGCGCACTCTTGTGCGCACCCCCTGTTTAGGGGATAATGTGTTACTGATGATGGCACTGGAGGTGCGTTTCCCTTTGACATTATATCGGTGGCTCAGCTTCGGCTAGACCGTCGCTTGTAATTTGTTCGGATCAACAGCTCTTGCAAACTGCTTGACAAACACAGATAGATCTCAAAAAATACTGATTTCTACGCGCACAGTGATCGCTCGATTGCGGCGAGCAACCGAACAGACACCCTGTTCGAGGCCTCCGTATGTCACGCGCGTCGCAGTTACAAACTGATCCCACATACTCGACCATGCCGGCTGTCTGGCCGGATGGCACGATATCGTTCGAGCAGGCTGTCGCGGTCTGCGTGTCGATGGCCCAGATCCCTCTGGTTCCAACTATTGGCATAGCAAGCGCGCTCGCGTCAACGCTGAGTAAAATGGCGCCGGCTGCTCCGAGTACCATCGTCGTACTCGGTACGCTAAGGGGTGACAGTGACTGGTGCCCTATGTGTGCCGGCACCTCGTATTCCAGATTTGACAACCGAACGGAGCGCATTGAATTCGCTCGATCGACGGTCATTCCCTTGCACGGGACGGGCGCAATCCAAGCAACCGGCATGACTACCTATGCTCCCGCCGGACCCTCAGCGGACAGAACCAAGTTCCTTGAGCTCATCTCGAATGCCGAGGGTTCTTTTAGATCATCGATGTCGATGGCTGTGGTATCAGCCGGGGTATCTGGCCATGTGCTCGCGGTCACATGGGACGGGGGGACTAGTTCACTATCGCCATCGGCGATCTCCTATTTGCGATGCGTGATGCTTCGAGCGGTTGGAGTTGTTGATGCCGCCTTCCGATACGGTATCGAGAACACAGATATGTTTACAATGACCGAACTGCGCATCACTCGGTTGCTATTGATGGGAAAGAGCGTCCCGCAGATCGCCGATCTGCTCGAGTGCAGCAAGTACACGGTGCACGACCACACAAAGAACATCTATAACAAGCTAGACGTGCACACGCGCGGTGAACTATGTTATCGGGTAGGGATGCTCAATACAGAGATGTTGATCTAATCATGGTGACATTTAGCAATCGCCCTTACAAGGTCGCATCTTCGCCATAGGCGAGCGTTACCTCGATGACGGCAATCTTGATGCCATCGATGATGATATCTGGAGACACCGGTGCTGCACCGGTCGGGTCGATCAGAGCGAAGCCTGCGTAGCACACACGTACCCATTCTCCAGTATTGCTATCTTGTTCCCAGACGTAGATCGCGCCCGTCGTGCCGTTTGGAATGGCTTGGAGGGAGGTCGGATCCCACGCTTCGACGGCGGGATGGGCCAGGCCCGTGCCAGCGGACGTATCCCAGCCATTGCTCGTATCAACCCCGTGCAAGAAGAAGACCTCGGAAGCTGCCAGGGCGTACGCGGTCTGAAACGCGTCCGGATCGAACGTCCCTCCCGCCATCGCCTCGGCGAGGGCCCAGTCGTGGTGCGCCTTAAACGGGACGTTGAGCCAGAGCGGCCCTTTGTCCAAGATCGGATCGTACGCGAGGACGAACTGATCAAAGCTCCCCATGACCGAGTCACGATGCTGGGCCATCGCCACCGGGTCAAGGACGCGCAAACGGAACGACAGGCTTGCTTTTTCCACTTGAGGGACTGGCATAGAACAACTCCGTGATGTCTAAGGAAACTACGGATCGATACTCTTCGCACAACGGAACCCGAGTCCGACAAGACGGTCGGATACGGCCTGCTCGGGAAGGGAAAGACCCGGCAAGCCCTTCGGGATGAAAGCTGGCATCTCCCAAGCGTGGCCGCACGTGATTCGAGCGCCGAAGTTTGGTTCTTGACCTTCGGTAGTGAAGACCGATTCGGTCCATTCCCGCACGTTGCCATACATGAATAGCAGCCCTTCGGGGGTCCGATCATCGCTGTTGATGTCACGAAGCGGGCCCCGAGTTGGGACGACGTACTGCAGGTACTTGGCCCTCGCGTCGGGGGATGTGATAGGGGTAAAACCAGCTGTGTCCCGGCCTCGGGTGCTACGGAACTGGACGTTCAACTGCGGCTCGCCGTCGGCCGGCTCGCCAGCGGGGTACGAACGACCAGTTGGTCCCCGAGCGGCGTAGAGCCACTCTTGGGCGGTGGGAAGGCGTTTTCCAACCCAAGCCGCGTAGGCTTGGGCCTCGGTGAGTGTGATGCCGACCACCGGGAGATCTCGCATTTCTGGGGGGCACCGCGGACCTTCCCAAAGCGCGGGGGCGGGCACGTTTGTTTCGGCGGCCATCACGAATGCCTCGTACTCGGCGTTCGAGACCTCGTACCGATCGATCATGAACGGAGCAATTGGCTCGGGGAGCACCCTTTGGTAGCTTCCCGGAGCCTCGAGGGCGATCGGGTGCGCGATCGGGTCGAACCGGACCATGTCTTGTTCGACATCGGCGACGCGTGTTGGATACACGGTAACCCGGGCAGTGGAACCGTGATCAAGGTAGAGCGTGTACTCGGCGGTTTCACCGTTGGCAGCGCTGACATGGATGCGATAAAAGCCCGGCTTCGCTCGGAAATCGCTGTCAACCCTGCGGCGTTCCGTGCTAACGACTCCGGTCTCGACATCAATCGGACTGAGATAAACTGTGGCATCGCTTGGCAAGTTGATGATCCGCACGCGTGGACGGGTGTCGGCGAGGTGCGTCGCGAGGGATGCTGCACCTCCGGCTGCGAGCACGACCGCGATGGATGCGGCCGTGATGGTCCGGTGCCGTCTCAGGTATCGCCGTGTCCTGCCCCCGAGTGATTCGGAGCGTGCCAGGATGGGGGCTCCGTTCAGCCAGCATCGCAGATCAGCTCCGAAGTGGGCCGCGCTCTGGTAGCGATCGTCGGGGTCTTTCTCGAGAGCCTTGTGGCAGATGACTTCGAGGTCACGCGGTGTGCCAGGTGCGAGACGCCGAACGGCGGCCGGGCTCGCACCTCGGATGGCGGTGAGCACGGCTTCGTGGTCCTTGCCCCGGAACGGCAGCGTCATGGTCAGCGCTTCGTATAGCACGATGCCGAGCGAGAAGACGTCGCTGCGTCCATCGATCGATGTTCCCTCGAGCAGCGTGTGCTCGGGGCTCATATACGATACACTTCCAGCCGCCAGGGGTGGGGCCAGAAGGGGGCTGGCGGTCGTGCGCATCGCGATCCCGAAGTCGAGCAGCTTCGCCGAACCCTCGATCGCTTGCATGATGTTCGACGGCTTTATGTCGCGATGGACGATTCCGGCACCGTGCGCCTCGGCCAGCGCTTCCGCGACGGTTGCAAGCGTGCTCGCAACTTGCCTCCGCCACGTTCGATCGTCCTCCGATTGTGCCTGAGACCCGATCGTATTTTGCGCACGGTCGTCGAAGCGGTCGCGAAGCGTATCACCTTCCACATACTGAGACACGATGAAGTGCAGGCCGTTCGTACGACCAAAACGGTACACCGGAACGATCGCCGGATGCTTTAAACGAGAGACATGGACCGCTTCTTGCTGGAAGCCCGCGAGCAGCCTGGCGGATCGGGCCATGCTGGGAGCAAGGGTCTTAATGGCAACTGGGCGGTTGAGGATCGTGTCTTGGGCAAGATACACGATGCTCATCCCCCCTCGGCCGAGCTCACGGGTAACGCTGAACTCGTCAAGATCGAAAGGCAACTCCGGCTCGAAAGCCTCGTCGTCCAGCTCAGCCTCGCGCTCTTTGAGGAACTCGATAGTCCCCTCATCGTGGCGCGAGAGGAGGGCATTAATCCGCTGTCCGAGCTCTCTGGATTCGCACGCTCCGTCGAGGAAGGCCTCCCGATCATCCCTCGGTAGTGCGAGGGCTGCCAGGAAGATCGCCCGTTCGTCTTCGTGCCTGGTCATCGACAGCCGCATCTCCTTGCGGGTTCAGGCCCGCGCCCCATCCCGCCGCACGATCTGATCACTTGTGCGCGGGTGATACCCCAAAATCAGGGTACTAATGATCGGTCGGGCCACCGACATGCTCCGCGAGCCAGGCTTTGGCGTAGCTCCAGTGGGCGCGGACGGCAGCAAGGGTTATCCCCAGATCGGATGCGACCTGCCGCATAGACCTGCCCGCGAAGTACCGTAACCGGACGACCTCTGCCGCATCCGGATCGACCTGATGGAACTCATGGAGGAGTTGGGCAAGCTTGGCGAGTGTCATCGTGGTGCGGTCGAAGTGAACCACTTGAGTTGAGGACAGCAGTTGTTCCTGACGGGGAGTTCGTTTCAATGCGGTGGCGCGTCGTGCCTCGTCAACAACCACGTCATGCATCGCCCGCCCGAAGATGAAGAAGAAGTGACGGCGATCCTCGGCATTGAGCTTGTGGCTGGCTAACAACCGCTCGCACGCAGCATTGACTAGGGTGGCCGGATCCAGGTCCGCACGGGCAGGCAGTTCTTTCGTGAGCCGCCGTGCGATTACTTGCAGCTCCTCGTAGACCCGATCGAAAAGGCTGTCCATCGCAGCCTCATCGCCGCGTCTGGAGGCGTCCAGAAGGCGGGTTACCGTGCCGGTGTGCTCGGGCGGAATCGATGACATGAGAACGATAATACGCGGGCGAAACAGTTTCAGCTTGTATCCGTTCGCTGGATACCAAGGAGCGCATGTTTATTGCCGCTTCTCTCCTGAATGAGGGATTAAAGATCGTTGTAGTATCGCGCTATATGAAAACAAAAGAAATACTCTGCGCACACACGATCTGTTTCGCGGCAGAACAGAGTATTCTTGAATCATAATTAATGGAGAAGTAGCGCGGCACAGAAACTGACTGTGAGCTTGCTCATTCTGGTTGTCATGTGTCACCCAACATGGTGCACTGGATGTAGTCTATATGGTGACTACGTGGCAGTCACGGATGGAGATCTGCGCTCGTACCCGTTTCCTGATCCACTTGTAGTGTGAGAGGTTGAGCAAGAATCCGGCCTCTGTTTGGAGGCCGATGGCATGAAGAAGTCAAGATTTACCGAGGAGCAGATCGCGTTCGCGCTCAGGCAGGCTGAGGGTGGTACGTCCGCGCGAGAGATCTGCCGGAAGATGGGTGTTTCTGAGCAGACGTTCTATCGGAGGAAGAAGAAGTTCGCCGGGATGGGCGGGGCCGAGGTACGTCGGTTGAAGGCCCTTGAAGAAGAGAATCGAGATCTGAAGCAACTGGTCGCTGGCCTAAGCCTGGACAAGCACATCCTCCAGGACGCCCTCAAGGGAAAGCTGTAAGGCTGCTCGTCGCCGGGAGATGGTGAAGAAGACGCAGCCGGCGTACGGCGTGAGCGAACGCCGGGCGTGCGATGTGCTTCGTCATCCCCGGGCCACGCATCGCTACGTGAACGTCAAGACGACCAGGCCACGCTGCGCAGTCGCATCCGCGAGATCGTGGGCGTGCATGCGACGTGGAGCTACCAGCGGATCCGGATCAAACTTCGCCGGAAGGGCTGGCCGGTGAACCGCAAGCGGATCTACAGGTTGTATCGGGAAGAACGGCTCTGTGTCGGGCGGCACGAGCCGCGTCGTCATCGCAGCAGCATGACCCGGCCCGAGTTGATCCGGGCGTACGATCACGCTCGAGCTCCGGATCATCAACCATACGCGAGGTTCCCGATGCCGCGACTACTTTCCATGCTCATTGCCACGGTCGTGCTTACCGGATGCCAGTCAGCTCCACGCACGATGACCGAACACGCCAACCGGGATGTGCACGCCGTGGCCTCGATGCTGGCGGGCGTGTTCGACAGCCGGGCCCAGGCGGCATCGGACCCAGCGAACTTCTTTGAGATCCGCCTGGTCACGATCCCGATCTGGGGACACCGTGAGGACGGCCGCTGGCTCTACGTCGAGCAGGCGGCCTTTTCCGCCCTCGACCGTCCGTATCGCCAACGCGTGTACCGAATCTACCAAGACGCCCAAGGCCGGCTCTGGAGCGATGTGTTCGAGCTGCCCGACCCGGCCGCGGCTGTCGCGTGCTGGCTCGACGAGGTCCCGCTGGACAACATCTCCCCCCACGATCTCGCGCTCCGCGAGGGCTGCTCGACCCTGCTGGAACGCGACCCCGATGGCGGGTTCACCGGCTCGACGATCGGCCAGGGGTGCTCGAGCTCACTCCGCGGCGCTTCGTACGCGACGAGCAGAGTCACGCTCAACGACGGCCTTTTGATGAGCTGGGACCAGGGATGGAACGCCCGAGGCGAGCAGGTCTGGGGCGCTACCGCGGGAGGCTACCAGTTCGTTCGCCAAGCCTCTCGTCCGAACTAGAGATCACGATCGTTGCCGAAATCGAACATCAACTGACAAGGTCAAGCACACACACCCCAGCGGTGAGCCCGCTGAGATAAGCGCCCGCAACGCGGTCGCCGTGGCATCAATCACCGACGGTCGCAAGCCGCGAATCGCCGTCGACCAAGCATCCCCCCTCGACGCTCGACGAAGTCAACGCGAAGCGCCACCGGTGCGCGCTCTGGTGGAGTGGGGACGGCACTGGCTGACCATTCCCCGGTAATACTCCAAAGTGTACGTGAGTGATCCTGTGGTTGTATGCCACTGGTGGGTCGCCCGGAGCGAAGCGGAGGGTGAGCCAACAGCAACGACCCGGGTGTAACATAGACACCGGTACAACTACTGGGGCAGGTCAGGGTCAGGGTCTCGTCGAGCTGTGTGAAGGTGTACTCGGCGCGGGCGGAGTACCTGGATCGTGCTGGCGAGTACCTCGGATGGGCCTATCTGAGCGCACGAAGGCCCTTCACTCCACTGGCTTCTAGGCCAAAAGTCTTAGAACAACCTCAGGTATCGTCGAATTCTGATTTGTTGGGTCGGTTTCCGTCGACGTTTCCAGAATGGGCGGTATAGAGAATGGTTTGAATCAGGTCATTGTGACGTACCACTAAGTTCGCCCTGAAAACTCGGATGGGGTGACGGGGATAACACCCGAGGCGTTTCGGTCGCAGCTAGTGGGTCGCTAGGGCCTCCAATTCCAAGGAGTTCGCTCATGGCAACATCGTCCAGACTATCGCCGTCGATATCACCGGCTCCGGCGACGCTGAAGCCCAGCACGCCTGGGATCGTGTCCATGTTGGTCACAGCGAACCCATCGATTCCATCAAGGTCGGATACTGAGAGTAGTGTGGGGAACGACTGTCGTGACAGAGAATCTCGGCCGAAAAGGACATAGGCCCGGCCTGCTCCATCTCCACTCGGTGCTCGGAGAAAGGGCACGCTGGTCAATATGTCATCGACTCCATCCCCGTTCACGTCTCCGACTGAAGCCACGGAGTATCCGAGGTTGCTAAGTGCATCGGGCCCACGCGAACTCTGAGTTAATTGTGAATAAGTTGACTCGGACTCTCATTTTAAGAGAGATCTGGACGCGGTGACGATTGCATTGCCGGTCCCAGCCCCGCGACACCGCTCATCTTCGACGCTTGCCGGTGCGCACACCCCTTAAACAGGGGATAGAGGGCTTACTTGTCTTACGATGACCATCGATTTGTTGTTGTGGCGAGGTGATTGGAACGAAGATGTTGCTGGCGAGGAGTGCCTCTAATGAATGATCAGCGTGCTCGCGAGCGCTTTGAGTTGCACATCCCGGTCACGGCTCACGAGATCGATGCCGATGGCAGCGTGGTGCAGGTGATCACCGGGAACATACGAGACGTGAGCCAGCGTGGCATGGGCCTAGTCCTGGAAGCCATGGTGCATCTGAACCGCCAACTGGTTCTCGAGGCCCAATTCGCGCCGCAGCCAAAGTGGTTCTTTGTCGAGGTCGTGCGTTCGCACTATGAGCAAGATCTAGGCCATGTTGTTGGCGCACATCTGCTCGCTCTTCCCGAAGTGGGGCCGATCGCGCGGATGATCACCAAATTACAGCGGCAGGTGGCCTAGCCCATCGGGAGGACCCATGAACGGTACGAGGCAGTACGAACGCTTCCGGGTTGACATGCCTGTGACAGTCCATCCGCTTGATGATGAAGGTCAGCTCGGAGCGGCAGCCGTGGGACGTGTTCGTGACATCGGAGAAGCAGGTTTGTCGTTGTGGTGCGAGTCCGAATACCAGGTGGGGTCTGGTATCGTGCTCGGTGTTGGGCTTGGCGAAGAACCGACGTGGTTTCTCGGCCAGATCCGGCATGCGGCCCTCGCGGCCGAAGGCGGGTACGTGGTCGGCGTGAGCTTCCTGAGGATGCCTCAGAGTGGGCCGATCGCCGAGGCGATCCGGCGAACGCGAGGAGAGGCTGCTTGAATGAGTGACCTCTTTTCCTCACCAGAGTCCGGCTGGCATCGTTGTGCGCGACAGTGCTCTGGCGGACCAAGCGTGGCCAGAAGCGTCGTTCGGCTGTGGAAATCGCGAGCCAGCTTCGTCAGGCGAAGGTTGAGCCGTGTGAGGGCTCAACCTTAGCGGCAGCATATGGCAAGCTGCTCAGTTCGCCTCAGACGCCGACTACTCCGTGGACCTTGATTCCGTCGCTCAGCGGCACCTTTACCTCTTGCAGCCTGTCGGTAATAACTCGTCAGGGTGCCTGGTCCGCGCCATCGAGACTCGATATTTGCATAGAAGCATATTGTTAGGTATTTTGATATGCAAATACATCTTGAAGATATAGATCTAGTAGCTATACTCTCTCCATGCCCCGGGTGCATCGCACATCGTTCGCCGTCCTAGGCATGCTCATGGCTGGGCCAAGGACCGGCTATGACCTAAAAAAGGACTTTGACGAACAGGTTCGCGCGTTTTGGGCAGAGAGCCTTGGGCAGATCTATCCGACGCTTCACCGTTTGCGTGATCAGGGACTCATCCGGTCGGAGGAGTCACCGAGCACGGGAGGACCGCGTCGGATCCTGTATTCGATCACTTCGAACGGTGAACACGCACTCCTTGAGTGGCTCGCGGAGCCGGCGGCGCCCGACACGGTCCGGAACGAACTCCTGCTGAAGGTGTTCTTCGGAAACATCGCGGGTTCACAAACATCAATTGCCCAGATCCGGCAATACGAACACAGTCTGCGTGCGATCAAATCGCTCTATGAGATGTACGAACGGGAGATCGAGTCCCGCGATGTCTCGCCTCAGCGACGGTTGTATTGGCGCGTCGCACTTCTCTCAGGCAAGTTCGTGAACGAAGCGAAGTTGGCCTGGTGCTCAGAGGCACTCAGCCTTATCGAGCAGCATTCCTAGTCCACCCCCGCAGAGTGAGGATGCCACCATGAGACTCAAGCAGATACTCACAGCCGCCGTTTGGCTGTCATGTGGCAGCCTGTGGCTCGCGTTTGGGCAAGGTCACTGGCCTTCTGGAGTCATGCTGGTTCTGGGACTGGTGTGCATCGTTCGTTTCTTTGCATCCACGAAGCTCCTCATTGCGATTCCGTTGTTCATAGTTGCACATGTGCTCGTGTGGGAGTGGGCATATCGTGGCATGGCTCCGCTGCCGACTCCTGTGAGACTCGGGATGGAAGTCGGCGTGTCAACCGGCGTAGCTCTGTGCTTCGTGCTGCATCGCTGGGTGGAATCGCGGAGCGAGTCATTCTGGACCACACTGGCACTGCCCTGCGGATTGGTGGCTTTCGAGTTTGCATCGGCCCGGCTTAGCCCCGGAGGAACGTGGGGCAGCTTCGCCTACTCGTTCATTGATGATCTTGCGATCGTTCAGGTTGTCTCTCTCTTTGGATGGACATCGCTCACCTTTCTCGTGGCATGGATGGCCGCGAGCCTCAGCTGGGCCGGAAACGAACGTGTGTCCCGGCGTCGGTTTGTGCTCGCTGCAGGAACCGTTGGATTCGTGACGGCCCTTGTTGTGATCTACGGCTCCCTCCGTATTGAGAGCCGTGATCTACCAACTTCCCGAGCCAAGATCGCATGCATCGTGGCACCCAGTACGTTTAGCCAAGATCGCGTCAATGACGTGTGGGCGTACACCCGTGGCGTCCAAGCCAGTGAATCCTCCCGATTGAATGCGCAAGAACGCATTCACGAGTCTCTCCAGGAACACCTCGCGGCGACTCGACAGCAAGCTGATCGTGGAGCCGAGTTTGTTTTTTGGCCAGAGGTGAGCGCGAGCATCACGATGGCCGAGTATGATGCCTGGATCGAGGCTGTCTCGGATCTGTCCGTTTCGGAGGGCATTTTCGTTGGGGTAGGCCTGATGGTGTTCCGCCCCATAGAGCAACTGCCATCGATCAACAAGTACTTGCTGATCGATCCGGATGGTCAGATCGACATGGACTTCATCAAGGCGACCCGACCACCCGGTGCTGGTCATGTGATCGGCGACGGACGATTGCCCGCTATAGAGACCCCCCTTGGTACCACGACGGCGGCGATCTGCTTCGATCTGGATTTCCCTCAGCTCATTGGCCAAGCCGGCCGGATGGACGCTGACGTCTTGCTCGCACCGTCAAACGACTGGCGCGAGGCTGCTCCAACACACGCTGTCATGGCACGGATGCGTGCCATCGAGCAAGGGGTGACGCTGGTGCGCCCAACTCGGGATGGGATCACCGTAATCTCTGATCCATTCGGACAAGTCAATACTCTCATGAAGTTGGATGATGGCCAGACGGGAAGCGTGCTGGCTCAAGTTAGTATCGAATCCGTCTCCACGTTGTATGGCAGGATAGGAGATCTATTCAGCTGGCTATGCATCGTGGTCCTTGTCGGGCAGGTCAGTCTTCGCCAGCAACACCGATCGCGAAGCGGGGCAACTCGTCATGCTCGACCCAGGGACGCGGGAGTTGGTGGGCACGCCGATCGACCTTGACTTCGACCCGTACGGGCTCGCGGTTACCGGCGACGGCCGCGCTCTGGTCTCGGGTGGGAGCAACCAGTCGACCGACGTGCTGGTGATCGAGCTGGATGACGGCACGGTGCTGGGGCGGCAGCGCGGACTGTACCAGGGCACGTCCATCACGCTGGCTGCCAATGGGTCGCTCATGATGACCTCGACCAGTGGCCTCTCGCCAGCTTCGGTCGGCGGATTTGTGCTGGATACGGGAGCCGAACCCGGCGAACTGCCGGATGTGCGCGTCGAGGGTGAAGGTGCGCACGAGGGTGCCGGCGGCGCAATTTGGACCGCTCTAGACGGCCGGTTCGCCGCAGCCCGGGGTGGAGGTGTTTACGAAGTCAGGGGAGTGCGCGGCCGCCAGCAGATCATCTATGCTGGCAAGGTCGCGCCAATCACGGGGATAGCCTCTGCCGCCGGGCGTCTTCTGATCGCCCATCACGACGGGACGCTCATCGCCTACGAGGCGCGCGGCCTGCGCCCTCGTTCCCAGGTGCTGATCGATGGCACGTTGAGCGATCTGGTGACCGATCAGCGCGGTGAGCATCTCTTCGCCATCCACCGCCCCGGTGGCAAGGCGGATCGCTTCGGTCGGATGGAAAGTGGCCGGCTGGCTGACATCGTGGTAATCGACACCGGCGCATTGCAATAGGGTGCTGTTGCGGGCCCGCAGGCATTCGATCGACCAGTTTTCGGGAGGTGACGATTTGGTCTCACTCAGGTCCTGCCGTGTATAAGCCAACAGCGATCCAATGGATAGAGCTTCGCAACGCACTGCAACGTATAAGGTTGTGGAGCGAGTCACTCAGTAAGCGGAGAGGGGGTTTCGAAACGGGAGGATCCCCGGACAGGAATTGACCCCCTGCAAATGCCATATGTGGTGCTAGTACAAGCACTTGTATATTCCAGGCGGTTGCCGGTCGTTGCCGATTCTTGCCGACCTTGAAGCGTGCATTTGGGACTCACCCTGGAACTCAGGTCGAGGCGCAAATTCCGCCACCCGACAAGATCAAGTGAACTCTGGTTTACCCGATGTTCTGGCCAGATTCCGAATTGAGGCTGGATTCTTGCCAAATCCACGCACGTCGAATGGCCCAGAATTCAGTTCCGAGCGTAATTCCGCAAACTTGCTTGATCTCGGGGTAAATCCTAGTGGTTCTGGGTAGATTTTCCTGTATTATCGGGCAACGAGCCCGTAAATGACAGGGGATCACAATGAGCCAGCAGCTGTTGCGAACTTGGATTGTGTGCATTGTACTTGGAAGCTTGTTTGCTGCTGTTGCAGCGGGACAGGATCCAGGCGAACACGATCTGCATCGCCAAGAGGAACAGACTCACCACCTGCCGATCGTCCCGCTCAATCACTCGGACGTTTGGCCTGCGATCCTGCAGTCCGCTATGGATCCGAGCCATGTGTTCCATCTGCACCCGTTTCCGGTTGACGATCCGGCTGCAGCCCCCTCTTCGGGCTGGCTCGCTCGTTACGGCTGGGACCAACTCACAGAGTTCCCGAGTCTGGCGCACCCGTCCCTCTGTTTCCACAATTATTTCGATGGAGCAGACGGCACGAATCCAATTCCCTGGCGTGGGGCGAAGCCCAACCTTGATCCGATGGCGGGTGCAAGCCCGCCCACCCTGCCTCCGCTCTCTGGCAACACGGTACTGGGCACCTCACCCCTGATCCCCGCCGGTGCCGACGCTGGTCTTCCATCGATGTTCTCTATTGCCGAACGTGTCATGCTTGGTGGGGTCGTCGATGCGGCCACCGGCGGAGCAGCGCTCCGCCACATTGACCTAGAACTCCCATTTGGTGGTGCGGTATTTCGCCACGTGAGGACCTACATGGATTCGACCTCCCTTACCGGAGGAGGCCTGGAGCATGAGACCACCTATATGTACGACAAGGCGATGACGCGCCTGTGGGACTGGAACGGAACCGGCTGGATGGTGGGCCATAATCCGATCCTCCTCATTGACTCCGGATTGCCAGGAGTCACTGAGCTTATAGAAGACGACAGCGATGAGAAGTTCTATCAGCGACGTTGCTACTTCATTCCTGATGCGCACCATTCGATCCCATTTGACATGAGGACCGATGGGGCCATGCCGGTGTACGAAGCCCCCGCTCGATTTGGTGCAACGCTTTCATACGAAGGCGGAGTGTGGGATAGCACAATGTACAACGGGCTCGGAGGTTGGTCCGAATTCCCTTGGAGCTACACGGTTTGGTTGAACAACGGTGCGGTAAAGTATGTCATATCGCCAATCTATGAGGACATCAAGCCGCTCCCCGAGGTGGCGGGGAGCCGGTTTTCCCACCAGCGCCACGGTACACAGAACCCATCGGACGGTGACGGTTATGGGATTCCGTATCTTGGCCTAACCGTTCGCATCGAGGATCGGTATGGCAACAAGATCATCAACGAGTATTGCGGTTTCCGGCAATATGATTGCGAAGTAGAACGCGCCGATCCGTCCGATCCTCCAGGTACCTTCCAACCTGACGCTACCGGGACGCCGCCGGGGTCATTTCCTACCGTTCTCGCGACGGCTAGCAGCACCAACGATCCGCCGGATCATCGCGTGCTATGCCAGACGTGCCATCAGAAGGGTCAACTTGGGCGAACGCTGCTGTTCCCTGCTGGTTCTGCCGATCCGGCTTGGACCATCGTGTACAGCCACCGGACGTTTGCGGCCTATGACATCACGAAGGCGATGCTTGACATTGAGTCCCTTCGATATCCGTACCTCAATCAGAGCGCTATTAGTACGATTAGGGTGTATCGAGGCGCGAAGACACCTGAGTCTTGCCTGACTCTCGACTTTCGTGCGTTCCATCCACCGGATACAACAGTCGAAGACTTCACATGCATTTTGGATGTTCCGTCTGCACTACCCACCGGTGACGGTCCTGATGACTGGGCGGATCCCCAGTATAACTTTGAGAGTGGGAGCTATGACGGCGAAGCTCACCTCTCTGCAATCGTAGATCGCTTGGATCTTATTCAACAACTGCGTCACCCCGATCTTGACAATCCTTCAGCCGGTTGCGGGGACGATTGGACCCATGAAGTCCACTACGTGTATTCGGATTCCAGTGATCTATTCCGAGAAAACCCCGAAGTCTTTCTTGCGGGGTTTGTTGGTGACGTGGCGCGAGCGGTTGCAGGAGATCTGATTCGGCCGACTACACCCAGGCTATTAACCGCCATCACTTCAACCCGACTTGGCGAAGCGGATCCTGGTACCGGAGAAATACCGGTGCGCACGGATGCTTATGCCTATCGGTATGCCGTCCACAACCAGGACCGAGGCGGTACGTACTTCCTCGCTTCACCGAGTGGTGATGCCGCGGTCCTGTCGGCGGTATTCACTCCGACTGCGATCTCATCGATCCGTGATGCCATGGTCCGTGCCGATGATCCGGAGTGGCCTTGGGCAACACATAGCGAGGTCGCTCACTATGTTGCGGTCGATGATTATGACTCGACAATTCCGTCACCTGAGCCGGTCGGCTTTACGACAAGCGGTGGGGTGCCGGTCGTGAGCTTGCGCCAGAGCGCGTCGCACTATTTCGGACGCTGGTATAGCGACGATGACGTGTATCCAACCCAAATCGACATGCACCCCAGCGATGCTCGATATCTGGTCCCAGGACTACGAAGGACTGGCACACTGCCGATCCCTGATGGGGATGAGCGCAGCTTCGGTTGGTTGTACAACAACGATGGTTCAGATGTCGAGCCACTCAGTTCAGCGATGTCTTCCTCGTATTTTCACGAGATGGTGGATATGTTGGACCTGAGTAGTCCGGAAGATGAACTTGCCCTTCTTACCGGCGATGTTGCGGTGGCGACGAGCCCCGCATCGGGAGCCTCGCAGCCGACACGCAAAATCTATCGATTCATCCATCTTCCTGCAGAGCACCCCGCGGCTATCGGGCGTATTTTGGATGGAGCTAACTGGGCCTGTCGCGTGGCCAACCCCGGCCTCGGGGGCACATGGTTTGATGGGGAGGCGCTTGAGCCCGATCGCGCGCTGTGGCACTTCCCGCATCGCTTGTATACGGAGGGGCGCTTGGATCAATTTGAGACAGCGCCGGTGCTTGCGGCATTGGGCGAGACGGCTCATGGACTGGATCGTCCCTTGTGGTACATCGTGGTGGATACATATCCCACCCAGAGAAGTGCGCTGCTCCCAGTTGTGACGGGCTTGGCGCCAGCAGTATGGGATTCTGGATTTTCGAACCTCCCCGTTCTTGGCGGTCCCGCGACTGGGGATTGGGCGGGTCGACGTCCTGTTAGCAGGCAGATCATCGCTCTCAATGCCATGGGATATAGAGTCTGGGATCGAGAGTACTCGGTCACACCATCGGGCATTGACTTGGTTGACGGCAACGGCCATCGCTTGGCTTATGTGCATGATGAAGATGGCCGCCTATCCATGGTCAAGAGCTATGGATGGTCGGCAACTGAGCTTAAAGACCCTGCAACCACGGACTCAGAGGGTCTGGTTACCGTCTACGACTACGAATATCCGAGCGGAAGCGAGCTCGAAGGCTCGACAGAGCCCCGACGAGTCGGTGTCCAATGGGGAGATAACGGAGACGAGGCTAGGGCGGACAACGAGATCCACTGGTTGAGGGAGTTCTATCGAGACGCTGCGCGGCCAGAAGTTGTGCTGGCTGAGGTCACGTTCGACTACGAGCCCGATTCGAGCGGTACCTACGCCGGGGGGTACGTGCTCCCCGGAGACACGAGCTCGGGAATCCTGACCTCGACGCACATGCAACTCCGGAACGCAACATTCCATGAAGTAGAGTTTGATGGTTCGTCCTCGGAATTCACGAAGGCCATCAAATGGCGTGCGAGCGCGCAATCGCCCGCTCCGATCGAGCCGAGCGGTACGCCACTCTTTGCAGTTTCGGCTGAGGCATTTGATGCGGCGGGGCGACGGACCGCGCTTGGATACGGTCTTGTAGCCGATGTCGGCCTGCCTGGGGGTACACCCGGCGACATCTTCTATGTTGATTGGACACACTATGATGTCGAGGGGCGTCCGCTCATTGAACTCAAGGACGTCGATCCGATCCAAACTTATCCAAGCTACTTCACTGGTGCATCACCAGCCATTCCGGCTGCCGACCCGAGCCTGCCAGCGGCATGGACTGCGCAACGGCCCGTTCTTCTGCCGCTGTTTGATACTAAACAAACATCGTACTACTACGACAGCAGGGGGCTGAAGCGTGTTCAGTATCCAAATGACTCCGAGAAGTACATCGCGCGGCGTTCCCTTCCAGACCAAGAGGTAGAGGTAACGACCTACGAAGGGCCGGTGGATGGTCCGGCAGTACCGGATGTCTCCGGCACTCCCAGCTTCCATACTGCTCTCACTAGTGTTGATCGCAAGGTATACCAAGGTCGGAGCCTCATTCGGACCGAGCAACTCGCTCGTGATGATGGGCTCGCAATTGATCCCGATTTGCCAGGTGAACTCGATGTCATCGTGACCATCGAACCCAAGTATGACGCATCAGGGAATCCGGCGTCGATTTCGGCTGATGCGCAGGGCAATAGCCTCGAGTACAATACCGCGTACAACCAGTATGGAACGGTGGATCGGACAAAAGAACTCGATGGCACTATCTCACGCAAGGTGCATGACGAGCTGGGGAGGCTAACGCGGTGGTATCGAGGAACATCGGATTGGTCCTACCAGTTCGGAGCTCCGCCAACAACGCCCCTTACCGAAGACAATATGGCGCTCGTAGAACTGCGCGCGTACGGCGAAGATGTACGCAACGCACGCTTGGTCACCGATATCTGGTCATTCCGGGATCATCCGGATCCCCCGGACAAGTATTCCCAGGATGCGAGCACGCTTACCCCGTACGCGAATCGAGTTCGAATCGGCCACGACTGGAGGATGAGAGAGGTTCTCCATGCAACCTTTGGTGTCGGCGGTGCGCCGCTTGAAACCATCGAGGTCAGCTACCTCGATCCCATGGGGCGGAGTAGATTCGAGGCAGTCTTCGAGCCAACGGTCGTTGGTACAGAAACGGACCCCAACGCGATGCTCGATGGTTCGGGCATACCGGGTGATTTTGTTCCCTCCGACCCATTGGTGTTGCCGTCCCATGTCACCTCGGCCTCGACATTCGATGGTGTCACTGGCTTGCGACGCCTCACCGAGTCGACCTACAACCCTCGCGGAGAAGTTCAAGAGGTCCGCCAGTACGATCTTACAGCAGCCTCGGGCATGCCGTACACGGCGACGCGCACGTTCTACGACCATCTTGGGAACGCCGTGTGGACTGAATCTCCCGGCGGGGGAGTTGTCGAGACGTTCTATGACGCTCATGGGCGGGAAGTGGTTCGATCGCACTATGCCGGGACGCTTGAGGTATCTCGTGTAACGACACAATACAACGCCGACGATCAACCGATCGTGATCACCACCCATGACCGAGTTGATGATTCCGTAACTGGAACGCTCGATGCCACGAACGCGGTGGTTACTCAAACTCATCAGTGGTATGAAGATGGAGCGCTGATCTGTGTTGCCGAACTAGGCACATCGCATTCGGCTGATCACTATGCGACCGCATCCACCCCGCCATCAGTATGGGGTGCACCTACTCCCGCACCTCCGAGCCGGGTGGATGGAACAACAGTCACGATCTCGGCCGGTTCCGAGTATGCAGACGCACTTGTCACCGCCTATGGCTACGACAAGGTGGGGAACCAAGAGTACGTGCTCCATCCCGATCGAACCGTGACTCGTTCTCGGTATGACGGATGGGGAAACGTAAACTTGGTCCAGGAGGGCATCGAACTCCAGAGCTCTGGTGCCAATTGGACGATGACTACTCCAGCTCGAACAACTTTCTACGAATACGTGGCTGGCAGGCTGGTTCGTGTAGGCACGCTCTTACCGCCGCATGCTGTGGCGAGCAGCCCATCATCGGAAACCGCACTCGGGCCGCTGGATGGCTACCAGATTACCGAAATCGCTTATGACGCGAAGGTCGTCCGTTGGACCGGGACACTCCTGGCTCCGCAGATGGAAGAAATCAGCCAGAACAACCAGTGGATCGGCGAGATCCGATTCCCGGGCGATGAAGATCCCGCGGTCGCCAGCTACACGTATCAGTACTATGTCGATGGTTCGATCGCGAGCCGGCAAGATGCACGCGGTGTCTCGCTATTCTATCTCTACGATGCCCAAGGACGCATCGAACAGGTCATCGCGGATTATGATGACATCGACTTGCCGCCATTCGATGGTGGTGACGTGGTGCCAGCGGACCGGATCCAGAGGATCGATTATGGGTACGATGAGGCGACCGGTGAGATGACCGAGGCGACGGCGTATGGCCTCGATACCGATGAGAATTGGTATGTCGTCTCAGAGAGTACTTTCGAGTACGATGAGGATGGACGTCTACTCAAGGAGTACCAGCAGCGTGGTGATCATGTCTTGACCGCGTCTACTCCGTACGTTGGCTATGAGTGGGATGTAACGCATGCCACGACCAGCGATACCGGATTCGTTCGTCTCGATGAGCTGACCTACCCGGTTCGGTACGATGACGGCCCGCTGCCGCCGCCGCTTACGCTCGCCTTTGACTACGGCTCTTCCGGATCGGCGGACGACATCCTCTCGCGGATCACCAGGATCAACGACAAGACGACTGGAGCAGCCGTAGCGCTTGCGGAGTTCGTGCATACGGGCACCGGCATGCGTGTCAGGCGATCGGTACACGACCCGATTGGCGATGCGATTGCTGTTGAGGGGTCTACCAATGACGACTCCTCAGATGTAGGCTACGAGCACCTGGATCGTTTCGGTCGTGTAACGGATCTGCATTGGCGTGACGACGACGTCACGCCAGCGACGTTATACCGTTCGCAACACACGCTCGATGAACTAGGCCAGCGGACCGGTGCGGAGATCACTCGTGTCGACCTGAGTACGTCTGCACCGGAGGCCAACACCAACAGTTGGGCCTACGACTTCGATGCGCTCCGCCGCCTAGTCGCAGCCGATCTTGGACAGCTTACATACCCGAGTGGTGATCCTGCGGTATCCTCTCCCACGACTGGACATCTCTGGACGCTCGACGAACTCGGCAACTGGTCCGGCGATGGATCGTTGTCTGGCTTGTCAATCACCGGAGTTGGTGCTCGCGACGTGACGCACACGGTTGGCGATTTCAACGAGGTTGAATCGGCTACGGTCGATTCTACGACGACAAGCTTTGTATATGACGGCTCAGGAAACCTAGTCTACGACGGCGTGTACTGGTACCGCTACGATGCGTGGCACCGATTGATCCAGGTCGTTGAGGCTCCCAGCGGTGGCTTCACGTTTGTCGACGGCGTGATGACGGGCTCCGGTCCAGCTTTCGCTGATGTGGTGGTGGTGTACGCCTATGACGCACTGGGCCGTCTAGTTGGCCGTCAAGCGCCATATCCCGGCACGACCGACGAGTGGCGTACCGAGACGTACTTCTACGATGGAGATCGCCGGATTGCGGAGCGGTGGCGCGACCCGATCATCAACAACAACGGTGGTGGCTCGAACGGCAACCAGCAAAACCAGGCGCCCACGCACACCCAGTGGACCGAGCGTGAGTACGTGTACACGCCGGGATACATCGACGAGTTCGTGTGCGAGGTGGACGCGCTGGGTGAGAAGTGGCCAATCTTGCAGGGCGCAAACTTCAACGCCGTGGCAATGCTCGACGAAGATGGGACGCTGGTGCGTCAACGGATCTACGGCCCGTATGGGCGGGTGATGTCGCTGGATGACCATGCCACGATCACGCCGCCCAAGTCCCGTGTCGGGCATCAGGGCCTGTTCGCTGAGCGTCTGGACGCAGATACGCAGCAAGAGCCGCAGTGGGATGGTGCGACGCTCGCGTGGCAGAACCGCAATCGCACGTTGCTGCCGGAGATTGGGAGATTTGCTCAGCGTGATCCCAACTCGACGGGACAGGGGGCGCGAAGGCTGCTGAATAGCCACGGAAGCACGATCTACGATGGCCCATCTGCGTCCGACGTGCTCGAGTATTTCGGTGACGGCATGAATGTGTATGCGTATGCGATGGCCAGTCCTACGCAAAACCTAGATCCAACTGGGTTGTTTATTGATATCGGAATGCCGGGGCCCGGCGATTTCGTTACCGGCGCTCTTGAGGGCATTGTCAACGCCTATGCAGGTAACTTGGATTGGGATGTAGAATGGGCTTCAGATTGGACACTTCCGGATGATTTTCATACACGTGGTGACGACAGTTGGATCATGTTGGCGGCTCTTCAAGGGATCTACGGTGAGTTTGAGATTGGATTTGGTTCCTATTCATTTAACCCATTGGATGCCTTTGCTGGAGGTGGTAAACGGACGGATCGGATACGGACAAAATTTGGATCCGGACGATTTCTTGGAACGGTAACGCTGGGGCGCTTCAAAGCTTACCGATACACGAGTCCAAAAGGTGGACGAAGCTTGGTTAAGTTTGACAGAGATTCAGTTTTTGAAACTGTGCGAGTCAATCCTAGCAACAGTGCCAAAGAACGATCTGATGCCGTCAAGGCGCTCAACAAAAAAGGTTTTACGTACAATCCCAAGAAACATGCACTTCATCACCATTGGGTCTCAGGTGAGATCCAGGTGGTGCCAAGGGCTCTGCATAAACAAGTCGGCCATCAGGGACGTGCGTTTGGGTGGCCGGTTGAAGTTAAGTAGAAGAACTCGGCAGATGCGTGGAGTGACCCGTGCAAATTAATCATGCAATCGAAGAGCTTGAAAAAAAGATTGGGTGCAAGCTGCCTCCAGATTACCGCTCGTTCTTGATGGATAATAATCAAGAAGAGTATTCTGAGAAACTATTTATCGTGCCGTCTGCGGCGGCAGCTAAGAAGGTGTTGCCGGTTAACTTGCTGTATGAAGCCATGTGTGAGCCAGATGAATTTTCGAGCGTGGCACAGAACTACGACATCATGGCGGCTCGAAACCTCGGTGACGGGGCACTTCCAGATAACTGCATTCCCATTGGGGATAGTATAGAAGATACGGAGATATTGTTGTATGTAAGAGGCTCAAGAAAAGGTGAGGTGTGGATCAAAGATTACTCGTATCTGGATGAAGGTAAAACTGATAAATTAGAACAAGGCATGCACCATGTTTCAGAATCATTCGCAAAATTTCTTGATTCACTCTATGAAGATGAAAGTAGTAGTTAGTCTCGATTAAGATATTAGATCACAGTTCTTGTTGATTGTCATTGAGGAGTTATTCTGGCTCTTCGATCTGGAGTATCGGACAGATACAGCGATGCTCACCCGCACCCTAGGTCGAACTCATTCTGGAACGCCAGAAAATCAAAGATCGTGAACATCCCATCACCGTCAAGATCTGCGATCGGGTCGGTGTCGTCAAAGAGGTTGAAGAATTGCAAGAAGTCAAAGATAGTCAGTACACCGTCGCCGTCTAGGTCAACACGGCATGGCACGACACAATCCGCTGCGATTGGGACAAACTCAACCACGCCCTTTGTCGGATCGTCAGCATTGTCATAGATCATGCCCGCGATCGCAGCGAGGTCATCCGTACCCCAGCACACGCCAGTCGCGTCGATGTCGGTTGCCGAACCGTTGTAAATCGCGGAGCCCAGATCGGCACTATTACCCGACAGGCGATTGAATACGTCTGCCTCGGAGGCCATCGAAAGCTCGCCGCCTGATCGGATGTGAATGGCACCGCCCAATCGGGCCGAATTGTCCTCAATACTGTTGCCGACGAGCCGCACGTTGCCGTTCCAGATGTTTCCGATCGCACCTCCGGTATCGGCTTGGTTCCTGCTGAACGTGTTGCCCTCGATACGCAGTCCGAATCCGAATGTCACGGCACCCAGATCGATGGCTCCGCCCGCGGCCGTCGTGCTGTTCTCGAGGAACTGATTGCCGGCAATGAGGACGGTATCGGGTCGCTCCAGCATGCGCAGGGCACCCGCACTCTCAATTGCCGAGTTGTCCCGAAACACACAATCAATGACCTGTGCGTTGCGACTACCAACGGTAAGGCCACCACTGAGAGCCCCGGAGTTGCCTTCGAACACGCAATCACTGATGATAATTGTCTCGAGCGCGCTCGATGAAGCCACAGCAATGAGCCCACCTCCGGAACTGCTCACGGCCGAATTCCCTACAAACGTACACTGCTCGACGAGGCAGGTATGCATGTCGCTTCCCAGACGGAGCTCTGCACCACCTCCGCTACGCTCACTGGAATTATCAATAAAATCGCATCGCCGGATCTCGATGTCTCTTCCACCAAAAAAGAGCCCACCCCCACGGCCGGCCGCGGAGCCAGGCACGTGGTTGTTCTCGAACACGCAATCCTGAATCTGCCATCCCGAGGCCTGCCAGATTCCGGCGCCACCACCATGGGTTGTCGTACCTCCCAGATTGTTGTTCCGAAACTCACATCGCTCGAGCAAACCACCGCCACCACGCACATCAACGGCACCGTTGAGCATGCCTTCGAATACGCAATCTTGGATGATTGTCAGATCCGATCGCCTGATATCTACTGCGATCTGAGAATCGCGAATCTGAACATCTCTGATCTCGATCCTGGAATCATCGTCGGAGAGCACGGAAGATTGGATCGCAAGACGACTGTTGACAATTCGGCCGCGAATCACTCGAACATCATTGGTGCTGTCGATCTTGATGCCGTCGAACGCATCCTGGATATTCACATCAAGCATCCAAGCTGGTCGATCATCGCTCGGATTTCGGATCGAGATTGCGGGCCCACCACCCGTAATGGTCACATGTTCGATGAAAGGCGTAGAATCGATTGCATCGATAGGTGATGCCGCATCGGTGATGTGGACGTGACGCAGAAGGCAGCCACGCACATACTGTCCGCCGGTTGTTGCGACCGCGTCGAGAGCCGAGTCCTTTATCTCGATGCCGAGCCACGAAGCTGGTTCCGAAATCAACGCGGCGAACGTAATCGGTTCATCAACGGTACCGTCGGCGATCAACGCGGCCGGCATTGCACCTATCAGGGGTTCGCCGACCTCAATGCCGGTGCCATCGAAGAATAGCACCTGCACACCCGGCTCAATCGTCAGCGTGGCCATATCTCGGACGAGGACTGTTGATGTCACGTGATATGGACTCGCCGCTTGGGTCCAGGTGGTATCTTCATCGAGTACGCCACCAACCAGCGTCTGGGCACGGCAGCCCGAAGCAACGGTCGCCAGTGTGACAATAGTCACGACGACTCTAACTAAGCCATGCGACATCGGCAAGCCCCCTTGTGATCGATGCAAGACGCCCCCCTATCACGTCAGAATCGCCTTGGAAGCACACACCTATCTCTTCCCCCGAGTAAATGCTAGTGACCGGCCCCACCCAGTGTGACCTGCCTTCCAGAATCTGCCCAATTGCTAAGCAATCTTCTAGCGAAATCGGAGGCATCTGGGAAACCCGGCCTTGTCATGAAACAGCTCCAGTCATGGACATCTGGCCCTAGCAGCCCTGGTCGAAGGCGTTCTGATACTCGAAGAAATCGATGAGGGTGAACTCAGAATCACGATCGAAATCGGCGATCGGATCTCGAGCCTCGTGCAGGTCTACGAAACGCAAGAAATCGAAGAGCGTGAGCATGCCATCCCGATCGAGGTCAGCACGACACCCGTCTCTTGCTGAAAAGATGCTCACCAAGCCACGCGCCGCATCTGTGCACGGAAAGGACCGGCCGGTCCAGCCCCTCACGCCCATAACGATGTCGCCGCCGGAGATCACGGCCGCTCCATTGTCGCCCGAAAAGCCCCATACCAAGATGCCTGCTGGCAGCCGCCTGATCACACTATCTTGCGTCCAGCCAAGATCGGGCAGATCTTCAAATATCATCGTTGCTGGCCACCGAGAACTGGTGCCGACGTCGGCGCGACCGAAGACAGCAAGCGTTGCCCCGTTGATATCTATGCGTTCACCCATGCCGGCACCACTTGGGCCGCAATCTGGATAGAGGACAGTCTCGGGTTGGAAACTGCCCCCACCGAAACGCCTGTACATTGCGACCGAGCCACACGGTTCGCTGGAGCCCGATGTACCGAGTCGGGCGATGGCAATCCGGTCACCACTGATTCCCACGTCCGATGGAGAGGTGTTATCGAAGAGATCCAACCGCCACTGCGATGGCGTGCTCAGAGTCCTGGCATCGTAGAGCCGGAAGCCACCGGGTAGGTCTTCGGATTGATCCGGTCCAATCGATGTGACGAAGAATATACCATCACCATCCAAGGCTGTGAATGATCCGGAACCGCCACCATTGGGCCCACCTTCGGCCAGGGCCGCCGTGCCAAGCAGCGGCCGTACTACGCGCCGAAGCAACGGGCCGAGATCCTGCACTTGATGCGGCTCCGTGGGTGGTCGGCGAATGAGACC
>JGI12316J14372_10001881_pt1 | contig 24580 bp, 27 predicted proteins | sample MarCyaLeptolynsp_FD_14372 | JGI IMG/M metagenome (IMG submission 14372)
TCGGTGCAATCAGCGCGCAAAGCACGAACTCACGCACCGTGCGGCCCTTGGAGATCCGCGCAATGAACATGCCGACGAAGGGCGACCAGGCAATCCACCACGCCCAGTAGAATGTCGTCCAGCCGTGGAAGAAACTGGTGTCCTCTCGTCCGAACGGGTTAGAGAGCGCCGGAAGCATCATGATGTAGTCCGTCATCACCGAGAAGTACCGCGTGGCCGCGGCGGCAACGCCGGTGGTAACGATGACAAACAGGAACAGCGCGACCGCCATGATCATGTTGATCTCAGACAGTCTCTTCACGCCAGCATCCATGCCAAGCAGGACCGAGCCGAGCGCGATCGCGGTGATGCCGATGATCAGAAGGACGACGACAGTCGGAGACTGCTCGATTCCGAAGACCTCATAAAGGCCTGCGGCAACCTGCTGTGCGCCGAGACCGAGCGACGTGGTCAGGCCGAACAGGGTCGCGAAGACGGCCAGTGTATCGATAGCGTGGCCCCACCATCCCCAGACGCGTTCACCGAGCAGGGGATAGAATGCGGAGCGCAGGGTCAGCGGCAGGTTGAGATTGTAGGCAAAGATTGCCAGCGACAGGCCGACCGCGGCATAGACCGCCCAGCCTTCGAGACCCCAGTGGTGAATGGTGCCGACAATGCCGGCATACTCATTTCCAGGCTGAGTGATGTCGATGCCGAGTGGGCTCGCGTTCCCGCTTTCAGCAAAGTTGTAATAGACCGGTTCAAGCACGCCGAAGAACAGCAGGCCGATGCCGATACCGGCTGCGAACATCATCGCAATCCAGCCGGCATAGGAATAGTCAGGCTTTGCGTCCTTGCCGCCGATCCTGACCGAACCAACCGGCAGGACGATGAGCACCAGACAGAACAGCGTTATGGCATTCACGGACAGGACGAGGAACCAGTCGAATGTGCTGGTCAGCCACGGTCTCAGCCAGCCGAAAAACGACGCGGCGGCTTCCTGGTTGGCCAGCGAGATCAGGACAAATGCCGCGATCACGATACTTGAAACCAGGAAAACAGGATTGTGCAGGTCCAGACCAAAGGGCCGGATATTGTCCTGTCCCAGTTCGTATTCGGTCTCGAAATCCCAGACCCTCGGGTCGGGATCGAGCATCTTCTTGCCAGTTTCGGGTTTTGCGTCAGACATGTCCCCTCCATCCGTTAACAGTCCACCCACCGACAGCGTTGCATAACTTAGGGGCAGGTGTCTAATGATTGTGCGGGCAAATGTCGCATTGAAACGGTCGAATACGTCACAGGGTATCGCAGAGCCGACTTACAACTGACATGCACGCAATAAAGAACTGCCGGTTTGCAAGTTCTGTTGCCGCCTCAACGGATCAGGGTCAGGACTTCGGCGGTCGGGCGTTCAAGTTCAAAGCCGGATATGGCCGAATACCGGACGCGGCCTAAATAGGGACGCAACGCATAAAACGAACTGATCCCTAACGTCCCAAGGTAGCAGCTCTCATGATCACCCTTCCTCCGTTGCCCTATGCGGAGTGGTCCGATACCAAGGACACACTTCACCTTTTCCTGCAGATCATTGGCAAGATCCGGCTGAAAGCTCACCCGAAGCTGAATCACTGGTGGCATGTCACGCTGTATCCAAGCGTTCGGGGACTGACGACCGGACGTATTCCCTACCAAGGAAGCGGCTTTGAGATCCTCTACGACATGGTCGACCACAAGGTCGTTGTCAGCCGCAACGATGGCCAGCAGCGTGAGTTTGCGGTTGCTGGGAAATCGGTGGCCGCGTTTTACGAGACCTTGTTTTCCTGCCTTGAAGCGCTGGGCATCTCGGTGAAAATCGTCGCGGTTCCCTATGACAACAAATCCAAAACGCCTTTCCCGGAAGATACCGCGCCGCGTGCCTACGACGCTGCTGCGGTTTCGCGGTTCTGGCAGGCGCTCTGTTCCATTTCCAGCGTGTTTGAGATCTACCGCTCGGGCTTTGCAGGCAAGCAGACGCCGGTGCAGCTCTATTGGCATTCCTTCGATCTGGTCGTGACCCGGTTTTCAGGCCGCGCGCATCCTCTGGAAGGCGGAACGCAGTCCGACCGGGAGGCCTACTCGCACGAGGTGATCTCAATCGGTTTCTGGCCCGGAGACGACACGTTTCCGGAAGCCGCGTTCTACGGCTATGCCTATCCGGAACCTGCAGGAATGAACCAGGCAGCGCTTCAGCCGGACGAGGCCTTCTGGGCGGAAAAGAATGGCGGCGCGCTGGCGATCCTGAAATACGCCGATGCGAGCGCTGCCGACGATCCGTCGGCTGCGATCCTGTCCTTCCTCGACAGTCTCTATGATGGCGCGGCGGCCAGAGCCGATTGGCCGGCTTCGGAGCTCAGGCATGCCTATTCGTAGTGTGTCTTCAGTGGCTGAATAGCGCCCAAACTAGAAGCGTTCGACCCATGGCCGGATTTCAAGCTCGCTCGACCAGGTGGAGCGATCCTGCCGGATCAGCGCCAGGTAGTTTTCGGCAATCGCGTCCGGATCGAGCATCGAGCCAGGATTGTCGGCAGGTTCCTCCCGGCCGGGATTGCGGATCGCTCCGTCAATGTTGATCCAGGCAACATGAATGCCCTTGGGGTGCAGTTCACGGGACATTGATTGCGCCAATCCCCGCTGCGCGAATTTTCCCATCGCGAAGGGTGCCGATTGCGGAAAGCCCTTCACGCCGGCGGAGGCTCCGGTGAACAGGATCGTGCCACGCACACCGTTCTCCGGGTCTTGCTCCAGCATCATCCGCGTTGCCGCCTGGCCAACGAGAAACGCACCATATGCGGTCACCTGGATCGACGTTTGAACAGCATCCGGGTCAAGATCCACGAGCGGACCCCTTTGCCGGGCGGAGGGATTGTAAACGGCAACCCGAAGCGGTCCCTTGAGCGCCGAGAACAAACTGTCGACCTCTCCCGGTTTGGAGGCATCACAGGCAATCGTTTGCGCGTCGGTTTCGCTCGCGAGCTGGCCAATCTTGCCGACGTCGCGAGCGGCCAGAGCTATCCTGTAGCCTTCTTTGTGGAGTTTTCGGGCCAGCGACGCCGAAGAACCATGGCCGACGCCGACAATTAATGCCAGAGGTGCGCTCACTCGGAGATCTCCTGCTTGTCTTGGTTGCAGCTAACGCGCTTTCCGGTCAGTCTGCTTCAGGCCCGTTCCGATCACAAGTGGGGTGGCGCAGTCTGGCGATCCGCCTGTGGTGCAGGATCCGACTCTCTGGGTGACCTTCAAGGCGGTTTCCGTCTTAACGTTCTGAACTGCCTGCATTTTTCTGGGCAAAACTTTTTTCGTCTACATTTTGATTGACGTATGTCAGTTGGGCGCGTCAGATTGGCGGTCCGCCGGAGGAGTAGGGTGAAGCCGACCGTCCACGATATCGCACGCGAAGCGGGCGTCAGTCTTTCAACCGTTGATCGGGTATTGAACGGTCGTGCGGACGTGCGTCCGAAAAACGCCGAACGGGTGAAGGACGCCGTCAAGCGGCTCGGGTATGTGCGCGATACGAATGCGGCAAATCTTGCGAAAAAGAGACGCTACAAGTTCGTCTTCGTTCTTCCGGACGGGCCAAACCATTTTGTCGAGACAGTGGTGGAAGCAGTCAGGGAAGCGTCCGGTGCCCAGGTGACCGACCGCGCCGACATCGATGTTCTGTTTGTGAATACAGCCGATCCGCACGCTGTGGTGAAACGATTGATGTCGCTCGATCTCAGCCAGCTTGATGGTGTTGCCATCATGGTGCCCGAAACGCCGCAAGTGCGTGATGCCATCGCCCATATCAAAAGTGCGGGTGCTTACGTCGTTGCCCTGGTCTCCGACCTGCCCAACTCCAGGTGCGATCACTTTGTTGGAATTGACAATTTCTCAGCGGGTCAGACGGCAGGTGCTCTGCTCGGGCGGTTTCTGCGCAAGGAAAGAGGCAGCATTCTTGTTGCGACCAATTCCATGGTGTCGCGCGACAGCATCGAGCGCCGCTACGGCCTGGACAAGGTTCTTTCCCGGGATTTCCCCGACCTGACCGCATTGCCGACAATCGAGTTTCACGACGACCCGGACAGAATACGTGACACGCTCGAACGTTCGGTCGCCACGCATCCGGAATTGAAGGCCGTCTATTCCATGGGTTCCGGAAATGCCGCGATGCTGGATGCCTTGCGCCATTGTGCCCGGGACCGGGATCTCGTCGTGATTGCGCATGACCTGACATCCGTCACGCGCCAGGCGCTGATCGACGGGGAAATGGATGCGATCATCGTCCAGAATGTGGGTCACCTTGCCAGAAGTGCGCTCCGCGTTCTTCGCGCCAAGTGCGATGCAGCCGAGATTTTTGAGGCACAGGAGCAAATCCGCATCGAAATCATCATGCGGGAAAATCTTTACTAAGGTTTGGACCCATGCATGACGCCGCGCCGGTGTCCGCGCCGCAGGTCATCTGAAGTCCCGCTTTGTTGAAAATATTAATTTTTATAAGTAGTTAGCGATCGTTCCATCGGTGCAATCTTCTGCGATTGACACAAAAAGAAAGACGTATGTCAGTTTTGCGGTTGACGTGACATACGTATGTCAAATAAGGTCGGCGCGCACTTGGAGGAGTGCCGCCGTCCGGTGCAGGCCGGTGAGCGACCATTTCGGGAGGAAATCAGCGATGAAAACTGCGAAACTTCTCGCGGCGACCGCTTTTGTGGCGGCGAGCGGGCTTACCGTGTCTCAGGCTCAAGCCGACGAACTGACGCTGTGTTGGGCCGCATGGGACCCGGCCAACGCTCTTGTTGAACTTTCCAAGGAATTCGAAGCCCAATCCGGCCACACGATGAAATTCGAGTTCGTGCCCTGGCCGAACTTCGCTGACCGCATGCTGAACGAGCTGAATTCGGGCGGCAAACTGTGCGATCTGCTGATCGGCGACAGTCAGTGGATCGGCGGCGGCGCGGAAAACGGCCACTACGTCAAACTCAACGAGTTCTTCGACAAGGAAGGCATCAGCATGGACGACTTCGCCCCGGCGACCGTCTATGCCTATTCAACCTGGCCGAAGGGCACACCGAACTACTATGCGCTGCCGGCAATGGGCGACGCCAACGGCTGGTTCTACCGCAAGGACTGGTTCGCGAAGCCGGAAATCCAGGAAGCTTTCAAGTCCGAACATGGACGTGACCTGGCACCGCCCAAAACCCAAATGGAGTTGCTGGAAATCGCGAAGTTCTTCCAGGAACGCGAGATTGATGGCCAGAAACGCTACGGCGCTGCGATCTTTACCGAGCGCGGGTCCGAGGGCATCACCATGGGTGCGACCAGCGCCATGTATCCGTTTGGCTTCAAGTATGAAAACACGCCGGGCAAATACGACATGGAAGGTGCGGTGAACTCAGCGGACGCTGTTGCCGGGCTGGAATTCTACAAGGAGCTCTACAAGACTTCGACACCCCCGGGCTATACCGACAGCTACATGGAGCAGTCGCTAGACGCGTTCAAATCCGGGCAGGTGGCGATGGCCATGAACTGGTTCGCGTTCTTCCCGGGTCTTTATGCCGATCCGGATGTGGGTGGTGACAAGATCGGTTTCTTTGTCAATCCCGGCCAGTTGAAGGAAGCGTCTACCCTTGGCGGTCAGGGCATATCGGTGGTTGCTTATTCCGACAAGCAGGATGCCGCACTTGAATACATCAAGTGGTTCGCGCAGCCGTCGGTGCAGAAGAAGTGGTGGGACCTCGGGGGCTATTCGTGTCACGTCAGCGTGTTGAACGACCCGAATTTCGCCGACAGTGCACCGTTCGCAGCAGACTTCCTGCTCGCCATGGATGGCGTCATGGATTTCTGGCAGGAGCCGGCCTATGCAGAGCTGCTGCTGGCGATGCAAAAACGCCTGCATGACTACGTCGTGGCCGATCAGGGTACAGCAAAGGAAGCCCTGGACAAGCTCATCGAAGACTGGACGGAAGTCTTTGAAGATGAGGGCAAGCTCTAGGCTTGCAGGACATAGCCGGCCGGCTTTCCGCCGGCCGGTTGCCTGAGCCGAAACTCCGGCGGGCTACACCAAGGCACGCAAAACTGCCAGAATGCCTGCCGGACTTTCCAGACGTATTCTTCGAACGGGCCAAAGATGTCAGACACCCCTATCGACCGCGTGGCGAAAGCGACGCCGCCCTCGGTTGCTGCCAAAATCCGGGGCCTGAGCGATCGCGCCATAGCCTGGCTTTTCGTTCTGCCGACGATCTTTCTGCTGCTGGCGGTGAACATCTTCCCGCTGATCTGGACGATCAATCTGAGCTTCACCAATTTTCGCGCCAACCGGCCCAACCGGGAGGTCGACTATATCGGCCTGCGAAACTATGAGCGCATTCTGACGGATGAAGACATCTGGCTGACAATGCAGGCCACGGCCCATTTCCTCTTCTGGACTATCTTCTTCCAGGTCCTGATCGGCTTCACGCTGGCCTGGCTGATCAACCGGAAATTCAAGGGCAACGATCTGTGGACCACCCTGATCGTGCTGCCGATGATGCTGTCGCCCGCAGTGGTCGGCAACTTCTGGACCTTTCTCTATCAGCCGCAAATCGGCCTCTTTAACTACGGCATCTCGTTTCTGACCGGCATCGACCCGTCGTCCTTCCAGATGATTGGCGATGTCAGCCTTGCCCCCTGGTCGATCGTCATCGTCGACACGTGGATGTGGACGCCATTTGTCATGCTGATATGCCTTGCCGGCTTAAGGTCCATTCCCGACTACATCTATGAGGCGGCGGAAATCGACCGGGCCAGTCAGTGGCGCCAGTTCTGGACCATCACCGTGCCGATGGTGCTGCCGTTCCTGATGCTGGCGGTTCTTTTCCGCGGGATCGAGAACTTCAAAATGTTCGACCTGGTGGTGCAGCTGACCGGCGGCGGACCCGGCTCGGTCACCGAACTCACCTCGATCAACCTGAAGCGCGAAGCTTTCGAGAAGTGGCGAACCGGCTATTCCTCCGCCTACGCGATCATCCTGTTCGTGACGGTGTTCGGACTCGCCTCGATTTACGTCAAAGCCCTGAACAAGGTGAAGGAAAGATGAGCAGTTACTCCATCACCGAACCTTCGGCGTTCCAGAAATGGCTGGCAGGCACGCTGGTCGTGGCCTATGCCATCATCACGCTGCTGCCACTGGTCTGGATCCTGACGACCGGGTTCAAATCGCCGGTCGATGCGATCGCCTATCCGCCAAAAGTGTTCTTCGAACCGTCGCTTGAAGGCTATGTGAACCTCTTCACAACGCGAACGCGCGTCTCGCCGGAACAGCTCGAGGCGCTGCCTGAGCCCGAAACCTGGTACGAGGAAATTGTGCGCAACCGCGACATGGTGATTGCGGGGCCATCACGCTACGGCGAACGGTTCCTGAACTCTGTAATCATCGGCTTCGGCTCGACATTCCTGTCCGTTTTTCTTGGAACGCTGGCCGCCTATGCCTTTTCCAGGTTCAAGGTGCCGCTGAAGGACGATCTTCTGTTCTTCATCCTGTCGACCAGGATGATGCCACCGATCGCGGTCGCCATCCCGATCTTCCTGATGTTCCGCACGCTCGGCCTGTCGGACACGCATCTGGGCATGATCCTGCTTTATACGGCGGTGAACATCTCGCTCGCCGTCTGGCTCCTCAAGGGGTTCATGGACGAGATACCGCGAGAATACGAGGAAGCGGCACTGATCGACGGCTACACGCGATTCCAGGCCTTCTACAAGGTGGTGTTGCCCCAGGCGGCGACCGGCATCGCGTCAACGGCGATCTTCTGCCTGATCTTTTCCTGGAACGAATATGCCTTTGCCGTGCTCCTGACATCGGGCACGGCGCAGACAGCGCCACCGTTTATCCCAACAATCATCGGCGTCGGCGGCCAGGACTGGCCCGCGGTTGCCGCCGGAGCGACGCTGTTCCTGGTGCCCGTGATGGTCTTCACAATCCTGCTTCGCAAACATCTGTTGCGCGGCATCACGTTTGGGGCGGTGCGCAAATGAGCGGGTTCTTCAACGGTTTGATGCGGTTCCGGCGCGGCCCCTGGGAAATGCTCGCGTCCATCCTGATTGCGGTCGGTGTGATCATGCTGATGCAGCCGGTCGTTTTGTGGGCCTACACCTATTCCTTCATTGTCACGCTGACGGGAACAGTGATGTTCATCGTCGTCAGCCATTTTCCGGACTAGAGCGCGAGGCGGTATGGCTGAGATCGTAATCAGGAACCTCAGAAAGGACTTCGGTGACTTCACCGCGGTCCAGTCCTCGTCGTTCAAGATCGAGGACGGCGAATTCTTCATGCTGCTCGGTCCGTCAGGATGCGGCAAGACGACGACCTTGCGCATGATCGCGGGCCTGGAACTGCCGACCTCTGGCGAGATTTATATCGACGGCGAAGAAGTCGGTCAGAAACCCGCCCGGCAACGCGACATTGCATTTGTGTTCCAGATGTTTGCGCTCTATCCGCACATGAATGTGCGGCGGAACATCAGTTATCCGCTGGTGAGCCAGGGCATGTCCAAAAGGCAGGTCAACGAAAAGGTTGCCGAAGTCTCGCGCATTCTTGGAATTGAAGACATTCTCGACCGTTCGGTGAGCGGCCTTTCCGGCGGAGACAGGCAGCGGGTCGCACTCGGGCGGGCGATCGTGCGCGAGCCCAAGGCCTTCATGATGGATGAGCCTCTCGGGGCGCTCGATGCGGAGTTCCGCGAGCACATGGCCGAGGAACTGCGCGCCTTGCACGACCGGATGGGTGCCACGACTGTCTATGTCACGCATGACCAGCTTGAGGCCATGCAGATGGGCGACAAGATCGTTGTCATGAACCACGGTGTCATCGAGCAATTCGGGACGCCCCAGGACATTTACGACAAGCCGGCAACCATGTTCGTGGCCGACTTCATCGGGTCTCCGTCGATGAACTTTCTCCGGTTCCACGGCGAAGTCCATACCGGATCCTCGAGCGTCAAGTTGCATCACGCCGAGCTTGCCGTCCCAACACTTCGCGAGCCGTTCGAAGGGGATCTTGTCTACGGCATCCGGCCAGAACATGTGTCCCTGGTTGATGCAGGCGAAAGCCGCGGTGAAGTGGTCGCGGCGGAGTATCTCGGGACCACGCAAATCGTGACCGTGAAGACAGCAGGCGGCGATCTCAAGGCGCGGATTGCCTCCAACCAATCCGTGCGATCCGGCGAAAATGTCGGTTTGGCTTTCAATGGTTCAGCGGCCACGCTTTTCGACAATCAGACGGGGCGGGCTCTGAAGTCCGACCTCAACGAGGGGGTGCTCGCCCATGTCTGAAGTGCAGCTTTCGAACCTTTCCAAGCGATTTGATGACACGGTTGCCGTTGATGATGTGACGATGACGGTGCCGAACGGGGCGTTTGTCACGCTGCTCGGACCGACCGGCGCTGGCAAGACCACAATCCTGCGTCTGATTTCAGGGTTGGAACAGCCCGACAAGGGAGATGTTTTCATCGGTGGGCGATCGGTCGTCAACGAAACGCCGGCACAGCGCAATGTGGCAATGGTGTTTCAGCAATATTCGCTCTATCCGCATATGAGCGTACGCGAGAACCTTGCCTTCCCGCTGCGCTCACCGCTTCTCAAGACACCGGAAGAGCAGATTGAGCGCAAGGTTGCCGAAGTTGCCGAAGTGTTGAAGATTCCACACAAGTTGAACAACAAGGCGACTGCGTTGTCGGGCGGTGAAATGCAGCGTGTTTCAATCGGCCGGGCCCTTGTGCGCGATCCTTCCATCTTCCTGATGGATGAACCGCTTAGTTCGCTGGACGCAAAATTGCGCTCGGACCTGCGGATTGAGTTGAAGCGTATCCAGGAGAGTCTCGGCGCAACCCTGCTTTACGTGACCCATGACCAGATCGAGGCAATGACCATGTCGACCCATGTCGGCGTTCTGGANCACGGCCGGCTGGTGCAGTTCGGGTCCCCGCGCGAGATCTACGAGAATCCCGTCAATCTCTACGTGGCCGGNCGGCTTGGGCAACCCAGGATCAATGTCCTGCCGGCGGACATGTTTGCCGGCTCGCCAGCGGGTGCCAGCAAGATGGGGTTGAGGCCNGAACANATCCAGCAGGGCGAAGGCAAGGAATCGACCGTGAAACGGATCGAGCATCTTGGTGACCAGATCAGGCTTCACCTAACGCTGGAAGGGCATGAAGTGGTCACGCTCTCAGACCCGCACGCGGACCTTGAGCCCGGTGACACCGTTGCGATTCAGCCCCGAAATCCCCTGTTCTTTGACGCCAGTGGCGCTCGTATTACCTGAGGAGAAGGAACATGAAGCAGTTCATCAACTCAAAGGAAACACTCGTCACGGAAGCCATAGACGGAGCCTTGCGAACGGCGGGCGGCCGCCTCGCCCGACTGGACGGATATCCTCATATCAAGGTGGTCGTGCGCACGGACTGGGACAAGTCGAAAGTGGCTTTGGTTTCGGGTGGCGGATCCGGTCACGAACCCAGCCATGCGGGTTTTGTCGGCCAGGGCATGCTGACGGCCGCCGTGTGCGGTGAAGTCTTTGCCTCACCATCGGTCGACGCCGTGCTCGCGGGGATCCTCGCCGTCACCGGAAAGGCCGGATGCCTCGTGATCGTCAAGAACTATACCGGTGACCGGCTGAATTTCGGTCTTGCGGTGGAAAGGGCGCGCGCATTCGGCCGAAAGGTCAACATGGTGATTGTCGACGACGATGTCGCCCTCCCGGATCTACCGCAGGCAAGAGGCGTTGCCGGTACGCTGTTCGTGCACAAGATCGCCGGCGCGCTGGCCGACCAGGGTGCTGATCTTGAAACGGTGACCGACGCCGCGCAACGGGTTATCTCGGGCGCTGTTTCCATTGGCATGTCGCTCGACACCTGCACCATTCCCGGATCACCGAAAGAAGACCGGATTGGCCCCGGAATGGCGGAACTCGGTCTCGGTATTCACGGAGAAGCCGGCATCGAACAGGTTACCTTCTCGAACGCCAAGACGGCGATGGCCATGGTTGTCGACCGGCTTGAGCCGGCGCTGGCGCCCGGGCCGCATGTCGCGCTTTTGAACAATCTCGGCGGCACGACACCGCTTGAAATGTCGGTTCTGGCAGAAGAGCTCACACATTCACGGATCGGAGGCCAGATCCGCTGGCTGGTCGGCCCGGCGGCGATGATGACCTCGCTCGACATGCATGGATTTTCCGTGTCGCTGCTGCCTGTCAGCAAAACCGAAGAGGCCCTTTTGCAGGCGCCGGTCGCGCCCTGGGTTTGGCCCGGCTGCCTGGCGCTCGGCCCGGTTTCGATCCTGCCTCTGCCGGACGGCTTGTCTCCGATCCAGCCGCTTCCGTCCAAGAACGAGGAGACACGGAAGTTCATCGAAAGATGCTGCAACATCCTGATCGCGGCGGAAGAGGATCTGAACGCGCTGGATGCCAAGTCGGGTGATGGCGACACGGGCAGCACGCTTGCGACCGCTGCGCGCGCGCTGATCACGGCGCTGGACCGGATGCCGCTCGCGGACCTGACCCAGCTCTACCGGGCCATCGGCCTGGAATTGAGCCAGACGATGGGCGGGTCGTCCGGCGTGCTTCTGGCCATCTTCTTTGCCGCGGCCGGTGACGCTTCGTCCAGCGGACGGGACTCCATCGGTGCCTTGAAAGCGGGCCTCGACCGCGTGATGCAGGTTGGCGGCGCCGAGCCGGGCGACCGGACCATGATCGATGCCCTGATGCCGGCATTGAACGCGTTGGAAAGTGGGATTGAAGAGGCTGCCCGCGAAGCGCGCCAGGGTGCGGACGCCACGTCCCGCATCACGCGCGCACGCGCTGGACGGGCAAGCTATGTCTCGGAAGCAAGCCTGTCCGGGCACAATGACCCGGGCGCGGAAGCTGTTGCCCGCCTGTTCGAGCACCTGGCGACGGAGGCTGCGCTCACCGCTTGAGAACAGCGACCCACATTTGAGCGTTGAAGCCTGCCGATGCGCCTTAAAAAAAGGCACACCGGTGGTTGGTGCCCGTCCCTAGCCGTATCTCGATGAAGCGGGCTGCGATCTGATCGCCCGGGCATTGACATCGCAAATCGAATCCATAACCATGTTGTTATGAATTCAGAAAATCTCGACCTCGTTTTTTCAGCTCTCTCCGACGCGACCCGTCGCGGCATCCTTGCCAATCTTGCCAAGGGTGAACGCACGGTTCACGAAATCACGGCTGCGTTCGACATCTCGCAGCCGGCAATTTCCCGGCATTTGCGCGTGCTGGATCACGCCGGATTGGTGCGGCGGGAGAAACGCGGCCGGGAAACCTATGTCATGGCAAGCGCAGAAACGGCCGCTCACGCAGCCGACTGGCTTGCGCATTACGTAAACTTCTGGACGGCGCATTTCGAGCGCATGGACCAAATCCTTTTCAGCAACGAGGAGTAACCCGATGACCGTTGAGACCCGATTTTCCGATGGTGTGCTCACAGTGCGCAAGGAATTTGCAAAGCCCATCGACGTTGTCTTCGACGCCTGGATCGACGCCGCCAAAACCACGCATTGGTGGGGATGCGCCGACACAACACAGGTTGTTTCCGAAATTGAAACCAAAGCTGGTGGAAAATACTGCCACACGATGACGATCACCAATGTAGGAGATCACACAATCAACGGCAGCCTTGTCGAATTCGACCCGCCAAGAAAGCTGGTTTACTCGATGCCCGCAAGTGAGTTTGCCCCGGCCATGCTCGTGTCTGTTGCGTTCGGGGAAACCGCCATCGGCACTGTGGTGACACTGACCCAGTCGGAAATCCCCGATCCCATGAAGGATGTCATTGGTGCGGGATGGACGGCTTCGTTCAACAGGCTGGACGCGTACTTTCAAGGACAGCGTCGCGCGGCCTGAGGATTGTGGATCTCCCTCCGAATTTTGGAGGTGCATCATGAGGAAAATGGTTTTGGCGCTTGGCGCCGTCGGCCTCGGCCTTGCTGCTGCCGGCAGCCTGTGGCTGACGTCGAAAGGGCAGGAGCCCTACACGCCGAGTGCGATCGAGGGTGCCTATGTGCACCTTGCTTTCGAAGATACGCTGGAGACGATCGGGTCTGCGAGGGTTGCACCGCAAGCCCGGGACGGAGATGCCGTTTTTGCCCCGGGACCGACAGGATATGCCTATCACGCCCAGGGTGATGGCGGGCATCTGGAGATCACGACGAGCGATCTGGCCGTTCTGTCCGAAAAGGTGGAAATCTCGTTCGACTTGAAAGCGGAGGATTGGACAAACCCTTATAAGAAGGGCGCGCCGATCAAGACGCTTGCTGTGGTCAGCGGCAAAAGTGGCGACCGGATCCGGCACATCGTGTTTAACCTCAGCAATGGCAACGAACCGATCCTGTCTGTTGCACTCCAGGACAAAACCGGGGCAAAGGACAAGCTGAAGTCGTCTCCCGGTGAGGTGACGATGGACTGGCATCATGTCAGGCTCGTGGTCGACCAAACGAGTGAGACCAGCGAATTGTTTCTGGACGGCGAATTGGTCGCAAAGTCCGAAATCGTACCGTCCGTCGTCAGCGACGGCGTGGATCGCGTCAGGATCGGGACCTGGCACCGGCAGAACCAGGCCTTCCGCGGGCTCATCGACAACTTCGTCATTCGTGACGCGGCGGCGGGCGTCAGCTGAGGTGAGTCTGGGTTTTCGGCAACGTGCCGGTACGTCCAAAAGATCCAATTCCGAGTGTGTTTCAAGGCGTCAGACAACCCATCCCGAACTCACATCAATGTGGCGGAGCGAGTGTTCCTCGATCAGGTCTTCATACCCTTCGGGCAGGAACGATTGCTGCCATTTGTCCCCGAACCGCGTTTTCACCGCTTCAAGATCCTCCCAAAGGGAAGCGAACACGAGATACCCGTCATCGGAGGCGATGCCGCGGCCAAAGAAATACCCCGCGTTGCCCGGTTCGTGCCGGACGACATCTGCTGACGTTGTTGCAAATTTCTCCATCAGCGTTTCGGCGTGGCCTTCTTTGATCTTGACCTGAAACAGTCTCAGGACCGGACCTTTTCCGGAGTTGTTTGCGTCCATGGGTTTCTCCTTGTTCAAGCATTTCAAACGGGATGCAGGAAGGTGGCGTCTTGCGGAAGGTCCGCAAGGCAGATGAATTGAATGACGGCAAGATCCATGAAAAGTTTCAGGTAAGCGTGCGCCGTCAGCGTCCAGAGCCAATAGACAGCCAGGAGGACTGACAGGCTCAAAACGCTCCAGAAGATCCAGGACCGGTCAGGCATTGCCCAGCGCGTTCCTGAGGACGCCGTTTCCGCCTGCCAGGGGCCGCTCGTTGATCGGGACGTGTATCAAGGCTGCTAGGACACCGGTTGCCACGACGCTCCACCACATGATGTCGTAGTTGCCCGTGTGTTCAAAGACGAGGCCGCCGAGCCACGCGCCGAGAAAACTGCCGACCTGGTGCATCAGGAAAACGATGCCGACAAGCGTTGCCAGGTACCGGGCGCCGAAGATCTGGGCAACGATGCCGGTTGTCAACGGAACCGTCCCGAGCCAGGTAAATCCCATCACCGCTGCGAACAGCAAGGTGGAGATATCGGACGGTGGAAACATGACGAAGAGTGCCACGGCTGCTGCTCTTGCCAGGTAGAGAACAACCAGGATCTTTTTCTTGCTGAGAAAGTCGCCCAGCACGCCGCAGACAAACGTTCCTGCGATATTCGTCGCACCGATGGTCGCAAGGGCGGCACCGCCTAGCCAGGGCGCAAGTTGCCTGTCCAGGAGGTAGGCAGGCAGATGCGTGCCGATAAAGGCGAGCTGAAACCCGCACACGAAAAACCCGAGCACGAGCAGTACAAATCCGCGATGAGACAGGGCCTCGGCAAGTGCTGCTTTCAGGGATTGATCTGCACCGGGTTCCACGGACCGTCCGCTCAGCACCGGGGCCAGAACGCATATGATTGCCGCGATGAAGGCCAGGCTGACGAGAGCAATCGGCCAGCTCAGAGACTCAATCAGGCTGAGCGTAACCGGAACCGACAGGAAAATCCCCAGTGACCCGCCAAGCGAGGCAATGCCAAGGGCTGACGTGCGGCGTTCGGGGGGAAACCGCCGTCCGACGGCCCCAAGAACAACAGCATAGCTCGTTGCACTCAAACCGATGCCGACGAGCACGCCGAAGCCAAGCACCAGACCGAGAGAGGTTGAGGCTGCCGACGCGCAGAGCAACCCGCCCGCGTACAGCATGCCGCCGGCGAAAATCACCCTGGCGCTGCCGAACCGGTCTGCGATCATGCCCGCAAACGGTTGTGCGACGCCCCACATGAGGTTCTGCAGGGCAATCGCGAACCCGAAGCTTTCCCGATCGACGCCAGGAAGACCGCTTGTGATCGGGTTGAGAAACAGGCCGAAGGAATGCCGCATCCCCAGGGCCAAGAGCGCAATCAGCGATCCGGCGAGCAGGACAAATCGCGGATCGGTCAGAATTCTGGGCACCTGGGAATTGGTCGCTGCCATATGTGGTCTCCGATGAATTGAGGGAGGCGATGGTATGCGCTTTGGCTTCAGTCGCCATGATTGCGACGGCGTTCGTTTGAGCCCGCATGGATGATCGACGTGATCTCGCTGCGGTCGATCGCCAGATCCTTGAGAGCGGTATTCCCGAGCGCATTCAGTTCCTGACGATCGCGCCGCTTCTGGCGCCATGCCTGGAATCGCCTCAGCCAAATGGAGAGGTGCGCTCTGGGTATTGCCGAGTGCAATGCAGGAAAAACTACCGAAGCCTTGGCCATCTCTCTTTGCCGCCAGTTGAAGGGGTCTGAGAGATATTTGCGTTCTGCTTGTTATTGATCCAAATGTAATATTCAATAAATGATATGGCGAATCTCAATATCAGAAATGTCGATCTCAATCTGCTGGTCGCGTTTGATGCGCTTTACAAGGAGCGCAGCGTTACCAGAGCGGCCACAAGACTGTCCCTGACCCAACCGACCGTGTCAGGCATGCTGAAACGTCTTCGGGACTCGTTCGATGATGATCTGTTCGTGCGGACATCCCACGGGATTGTGCCGACGCCCAGGGCAGATGGTATTGCTTCGAAAGTCGCGGATCTTCTGGAAGAAATCGGCCTGCTTCTGGCGCCATATGAATTCGATCCCGCTCGCTCTGCATTTACCGCCAGAATCTGCGGCAGCGATTACCTGCAGCACACCATCCTGGAACGCTTAACGGAAGAACTGCTCCAGACGGCGCCCCAAGCACGTATCTCAATCCTTCCACGGCCAGCCGAGGGGGTTGCGAGACAGTTGGAGAGCGGAGAAATCGATCTCATACTGAGCGACCGCGAATTGGCGGTGCCAGATCTGCCGGCACGTGTCCTCTACAAGGACGACTTTGTCTGCCTTTCCAGTTACCCGGACTTTGAAAACGGTGCGGAAATTTCGCTGGAGCGGCTCTGCGCGCTCAACCATGCCTTTGTTGACCCGACCGGAGGCAGTTTCCATGGACCAATTGATGACGCCCTGGCGACAGCAGGAAAGGAAAGGAACGTGGTGCTCGCAGTGCCGACCTTCTCCATGCTGCTGCAGCTGATGAAATCGAGGGAGCTGCTGGCCTTTGTGCCCGGTCGGATCGCCGACACCTTTGACCATGGATTTGCCCGGGTCTGGACGTCGCTGGACTTGCCTTATCTTGAAATCGTTGCCATCTGGCATCCCCGCATGACACGAGACCCCAAGCACAAGTGGCTTCGCGAAACGCTTGTTTCAGTTGCAAGGGATTAGGTTGTAATTAGACCCAGAAACGCGGCGTCTTTACGGTGGCTTCCCAATATCCCTTGGCGTGCTGCCACATGGTCTGGCACTGGGATTCGTGCCAGCCAACAACAAAACCGACAGCTTGACTTACAGCCAATGCGTCCTTGCCGCTGACCTTGCATCGCTCCGGAAGCGTTTCGGCCATAGCGACATCATTCAGATAGCCGAAAATGTCCTGAAGCTTTTTCATCCGTTTCAGGAAGGGTTTCACGGTGTCATGAGGATAAAGACTGCCGTAGAACTCTATTCCGTAACGCATCTTTTTCATGGCCTTGCGCATGTCGTGACGTTCGGGGATCGTCAGTTCTTCCAGGCGTTTTCCGTAACGGAGCACCTTTTTCCACTGCCGGGCGAGCGCCTTTGAGGAAAAGGCTTCTATTGGCTGCGCCAAGTGGGTGGTCTGGTCGAAGTTCTCCGGGTCAAGCCAGCCCCGGCCTTCGGTGTAGGCAGCCAGATCCAGCAGGAATCTGTTCACTTCAGCCGATCTCAGATGATTGGCAAGGGCGTTTCGGGCCCCCTCACCACGCGATGCCTTGAGCGTCTTGAGCAGCGCGTCGAAGGACAGGATCTGCGGCGCCTTTTCGACCAGTGGCTCGACGATTTCGTCAATGAGCACATCCAGATCGCGCACCTCACCGGCCTCGTTGGCAATGGTCCTTGCCATCTGGTCGAGTGGAGCCACGGTTGCCGGATTGAGGACAGGCTTGAACAGGCGGAAGGCACTGCGCAGCCGGCGAAGCCCGACGCGAAGCTGGTGGGGTCCTTCCGGATCGTCCGATGCGAGCACCACCATGCGGTTTTCAGAAATCTGTTTCAGGCAGGAGCGCAGCACGTCGCGGAATGCCAGTTCTGCGCTCGTGCCCGGCGTGAACCTGATTGCTTCAGCGAAATAAGGCGTGGGTGTTTCGGTTTCCCGGCCTTCCGCGAAGCGGTAACCGCGCTCTGCCTTGCTGTAGGGCGAGAACCGGAACGGAACGTCCTTCAGGAGAGATTTGGCGACATCGAAGATTGCCTGGCTCGGGCCGGACTTGAGTTCCATCTCAAGTTCAATGAGAGGCTGGCTGCCGTCTCCGGCCAGAATGTTGCCGGTATCAAAGGCAAGCTCCACGTGACCACCATCGCTGTCACGCGTCAGCTGGCGGGTCGTCCGTTTCATCACCGTTTCGAAACATTTTTTTTTTTGCTGACTTCATCATCCTCAATCACGGAAAAGTCCACCGCGCGGCCCTTGACCGGATGTTCCGCTTCGACGGGAGAGGACAGTCCGGCGACGATGCCCGTGCCTATCTTGACGGTCTGGACCCAGCTGCGGCCGGTTTTTCTGACCCTGAGAGAGATTTTCGCCTTGCGAAGGGCCTGATCAGGAGTGTCGAAGTAAATCGACTGCAAGGTCTTGGAAACAGCGCGGCCCGCGGTGAAGCCTTCAACGGTTCCCAACCGTTTCATGGCGTCTTGCGCTGACCGGTCCAGTTCGAGCTTGAGCTCGATTTCTCGTCCTGATTTGCTCATAAAGCCGTTTCTAAACACGCTAAAATCGCTTGTCCAGAAAAAGCGCACAATTTGCGCTTTTCTTTGCAGGCTAATGTTTCACGAGATTCAAATGCATATCACTTTTTGCAACTCTTGATATGCGTCGTTTCCGCGCGGAAATTGCCGGCGGCGAAACGAGCAATCGCTTGCATCGTCGAATAGGCCATGATAGGCACCCTCTCCGGTGTCAGTTGCCCCTCTGGCGGAACTGGTAGACGCGCTGGATTCAAAATCCAGTTCCTTAGGGAGTGCCGGTTCGATTCCGGCGGGGGGCACCACTCTTTCTTCCAATTTCATAGACCTGCTGTCCCCGTCATTCGGTTTCGAACCGGAAATCGGGATCGGGGTCTTTTGTGCTGTCGTGTTTCCGGTTAAGTCTTGCCCCCGAAGGTGTGGGACCAGAAACAGCTTTGTGCGGATTGTTGGGTTTGCGGTTGAGCGCGAATTCGAGCCGCCGAGCGATGTCACGGGGACTTGACGTGCAGAACCACACCTGTGAGGCGCTATGCCTCTCTCAACTTGTTTTCAGTTTGGCGAAACTCTTTGCTGCCGGGATGATGGCCCTGGCCGCACTTCCCGGATTGTCCCGGGCCGGGGACAAATCCGTCACGGTCACGGCCTGGGCGGACTATCTTCCACCGGATGTTATTTCCGAGTTTGAGGCCAGAACCGGAATTGATGTCATCTACGACACGTTCGACTCGCTGGAAGTGCTTGAAACCAAGCTGTTGACCGGAGCGTCCGGCTACGACGTCGTCTTTCCCTCCGCCTTGGTTGCCAATCGACTGATCCAGGCCGGTGCCCTGCAGACGCTGGATCGGGAGCGACTTTCCAACCACGTCAATCTCGATCCTGAAATTCTGAGGTTCCTGGCCGCGCACGATCCAGGCAACCGGTATGGTGTTCCCTATCTTTGGGGGACCACGGGCATTCTTTACAACCCGGCAATGATTTCAGAGCGGTTGGAGACGGCCCCGATCGACAGTCTGGACATGATCTTTGATCCAGACATCCTCTCCAAGGTCGCTGATTGCGGCGTTGCAATGATCGACTCACCCGAGGAAGTCATGGCAATCGCGCTGAATTATCTCGGACTTGATCCCTTTACGTCGGATGCCGACGAATTCAAGGCCGTCGATGGTTTGCTGACTGCGATCAGGCCGCATGTCCGGCATTTCAGAACCGGTTCAATCATCAATGAGTTGGCGGATGGAGACCTGTGCCTCGTTCTGGGGTGGAGCGGGGATGCCGGGCTCGCCCAGGCGCGCGCGCTGGAGGCGCAAACCGGCGTGGAGGTCGCCTATGCCATTCCAAGAGAAGGAACCGAAATCTTCTTCGATTTCCTCTCCATTCCGGCAGATGCGCCCAATCCGGAAAATGCCCACGCCTTCATCAACTTTCTGATGGAGCCGGAGGCAATCGCCGCCGTAACCAATCTTTACTATTATCCAAACGGCAACAAGGCAGCGTTCAAATACGTCCAGAAAGAGGTCCGGGAGGATCCGAGCGTCTATCCGTCTGACGAGCTGATGGCCAAGTTGTTTCCGAACCTGCCGCGCGATCAAAAAACACTGCGGCTGCTGACCAGAAGCTGGACCCGTTTCAAGTCCGGAACCTGACGGATTTTTGGAACGGGTCACGGGCAGCGCCCCTCTGGCGGGTGCTACAGACGTCCAGGCAGCGCCAGTCCGACATAACCGGGCTGGTTTAACCAAGTCTGCGTATTCTTGGCCCTTTTTGGCCTGCATCGCTTGTGTGCTCGACCGATATCGGAGATATGAACCTTTCGGATTTGAGCGCGCGGGGAGCGATCGTCAAAAGGCGAGGCTTCCCCAAGCCGGTTCGAGGGGGCAAACATGTCTGAAGGAAAACGACATTCGTCCTTTGCGGCGATAGGGCTTGCTGCTGTACTTGCAGCCTGCTCCGGAAGTGCGGACCAGCATTCCGGACTGACGGCCTGCGCTGTTCTGGAAGACATCGACCTTGCGGCCGTGATGGGTCAGGCGCCCCAAAAGATTGCCGAAAACAATCTGCTGGTGGCACCCGATGACGCGCAGTCCACGCTTTCCGGATGCGACGTGCTCGACTCTGATGGAAACGCGGTTCTGTCCCTGATGCTGCGCGAGGCGAAGGACGGCACGGAAGGGTCCGACGCCGATGCGGCGATTGACAGCATGATTGCGGCGTTTGAACCTGGAACCGCGGATAAGATATCCATCGGCGAAGGCGGTTACTACAGCGAGGTGACCGCGACCTCCTCACAGCTTGGCCTCTTTACGAGAAATGGCCGCATGCTGATGATCTTCAACGGGATGGCGGAAGCCACAGACCGGACGATGCTGGAAGCAGCTGCGAATGCGGCGCTGGAAAAAGTCCAGAACTAGGCCAAACCCTGTTTTCAAAACCTTGTTTTTCCCACATTGTGCGGGTTTCCATCCGGGCTGACACACGAAAATTACGGAGAAACGCATGTCGGGACATGGCTATGAATCCGGGCGTTTGAACCTGCCCTTCGTTGGCATCGCGACCTTCGGCAAAAAGGAGTTTGTCTCCGACTGGGACAAGATCGACGCCGACGTTGCGGTTCTCGGAGCGCCTTTCGATTTCGGTTGCCAGTTCCGTTCTGGAGCCAGATTCGGGCCGCGGTCGGTACGTGAAGCTTCGACGCTGTTCAGCTTCGGCCACGCCGGGGCCTATGATCATGAAGACGATGCGACCTATCTCGGTGAAGACGTCAGGATCGTCGACATCGGCGATGCCGACATCATTCATACCAAGACCCAGGAAAGCCACGCCAATATCGAGTTCGGTGTGAAGAAAATCCTCGCTGCAGGCGCGATGCCGGTCGTGATTGGTGGAGATCACTCGGTCAATATTCCCTGCATCAACGCCTTTGAGGAGAATTGCGCGGCAAACGGGCCTATCCACGTGGTCCAGATCGACGCACATCTGGATTTTGTGGACGAGCGGCACGGCGTGACCGCCGGTCACGGCAATCCCATGCGCCGGGCGATCGAGAAGGACTACGTTTCCGGCATGACCCAGCTCGGCATCCGCAATGTTTCGTCGACGGCAAGGGAAGGTTACGTCGATGCGCGGGAGCGTGGATCCGATATCCTGTCGGTCCGGCAAGTGCGCAAACTCGGGACCGAGGCGGTGCTGGAGCGCATCCCGGCGGGAGCGCGCTATTACGTCACCATCGACATCGATGCCTTCTGCCCGTCCATAGCGCCGGGAACGGGCACGCCGAGCCATGGCGGCTTCTTGTATTATGACGTTCTGGAAATCCTGCAAGGCCTTTCAAAGCGAGGCGATGTTGCCGGTATCGATCTTGTGGAAGTCGCACCCGACTACGACCCGAGCCAAAGCACCCAGATCCTGGCGGCGCAGATCCTTCTGAATTTCATCGGCTTCATCTTCCACAACAGAAAATAGGCGGGTCACTACCTCAGAAACTGGTCAACGTAATCTTCGCCGAGCCCGACCTTTTCGTAGTGTTCGCGGCACATGTCGATCTTTGTGAAAACATCCTCATATCCGAGTGGTTTTCCGTAAGGGTCGACGTAGTACATGATGCCATTGACCTGAAAGAGCGTGATCATTTCCTCCACGTCGTCGGGAACGACCAGCGTATGGGTCTCGCCGGGCGGTTCATAGACATAGCCGCCTGCCTCCGCCACCCAATCGTGCTCCAGATAGTGCCAGCGCCCCTTCAGCACATACCCGTGGACCGGGTTGGGGTGGCGATGACGTGACAGAACGCCGGCCTTTCGCACGCGGAGAAGGTTGACCCAGTATCCCTGGCTTCTGTTGAGGCAGAGCGGCCGAAACCAGACATTGTCTGCCTGGGGCACCCAAACCCGTTCGTCCTCGGGGATGGCGCTCGGGACCACGATTTCCGCCTGTGCGTCCTTTGGAAAGGGCAACTGATAGGGAATGCGCGGGTTTTCGTCTTTTTCCGTAACCGGCATGTCAAATCCACTCCGTTTTCTTCAAAAAGGGCCTAGACGGAAGAGTAACCGCCGTCCACTGGATACACCGCCCCAGTGACAAAGCTTGCCTGGTCGCTCAGGAGCCATGCCGCCAGTGCACCGACTTCGCTCGGCTGTCCCCAGCGTCCCATGGGAGTTCGGGACAGTATCGCCGTTTCACGTGCACTGTCCGCTCTCAGACCCGCCGTCATTTCCGTTTCGATCCAGCCGGGCGCAATGGCATTCACGCGGATGCCATCCTTCGACCATTTCGCGGAAAGTGCCTTGGTCAATTGCGCAACGCCGCCTTTCGAGGCGGAGTAGGCCGGGACAAGCGGGCCGCCGAAATAGCTGAGCATCGATGCCGTGTTGATGATAGCCCCGCCCGATGTCTCCAGAAGGGGTCTCGCTGCCAGGCACATGCGCATCGTACCAGTGAGGTTGACGTCGATCACCTTGCAGAAGTTCTCGATTTCGTACTCGGCTTCGCGCATCAGAATGCCCGCGCAATTCACCAGACCATCCAGTGTGCCGAGTGTGGCGAACAGTCCGGCGATTGCGTCGGCATCGGTCACATCAAGAACAACCGTCTTGAGATTGTCTGCGGGCGGGCAGGCGGCCACTTCGCTCTCGCTGATGCCGGTCGCCGTCACAGACCAGCCCTGATCGAGAAGCGAGCCCGTGACACCGCGCCCGATCCCCCGTGTTCCGCCAGTCACCAGGGCATGTTTCATGCAGCCTTACCTTCGTTCAAGAAGCGTTCAACATCCGGCCGTCTCGGCATCGGGGCCACCGCGCCGTACCCCTGTGTCGACAGAGCCGCCGCCGCATTTGCATATTTGGCAGCTTCGTACGGATCCCGCCCGGCCGCCATCTCGGCCAGAAAGGCGCCGTCAAACGTGTCTCCGGCGGCGGTCGCGTCGACGGGTGTCACCGGCTGACCCGGAACACGCCGCCGCTCATTCGGCAGTGCGATGAGAGTCCCCTCCTTGCCAAGCGTCAGGGCAACAATTTCACAACCGAGATTGAGATAAAAGTCCGCAATTGCATCCGGATCAGTCAAGCCGGTCAGAAGCACCGCGTCCTCAAGGCCCGGCAGCGCGATGTGTGCCCTGGCCATGGCTGCATGGGTGACAGCGCGCGCGCGCTCCAGCGGCCAGAGATTTGGTCTCAGGTTGGTGTCGTAGGACACCCAGCCGCCGGCATTGCGGCAGATTTCGATCGCCGCAAACACCGTGTCTGCAGCCGATGCGGAAATCGCCTGGCTTATGCCGGATACATGCAGGATCCGCGCCTTTGAAACGTAGTCTTCAGGAATGTCTGGGGGGCTTATCAGGCTGGCCGCCGATCCCTTGCGCATATAGGTGAAGGAATGGCCCTTCTCGTTGTGGCTGACAAAGTAAATGCCAGTCCGCGCCACAGGGTCCCGAATGACCTGGCTGGTATCGACGCCTTCGTGTTGCCAGAGTTTCAAGAACTCGTCACCAAAGTCGTCCTGACCCAGGCGCGTCAGATAGCCGACGGATGCGCCCTGTCTTGCTGCAGCGATCGCGGCATTTGACGTATCGCCACCGTGACCTTTTAGAAACCGGCCGTCTTCCTGCTCGTTGAACTCGAGCATGGGTTCGCCCAGGCAAACAATATCTGAATACATCGCACTGCTCTTTGCGTGAGAGCCGGCCCCAACGCGGTGTGGGACCGGCCGCGTTGGTTATTCGGTCGTATAGCTCTGCCCGACGTTCGGAATGCGCCAGATCCTGAAATTCGGGATTTCCGGAGACTCGAAATTCATGTCGCCGTCCACCCAAACGTGCAGGTGATTTGAAACAACATACAAAGATCCGTCCGGTCCCCACGCTAGCGTGTCCGGCCAGTTCATTTCCGGATGATGGACGAAACGGCTGACCTGACCGGTGGATTCGTCGAATTTCATGAGGCCGTCGAGTGACAACGCGGTCATGTAAATGTTTCCGGCATTGTCCGCAGTCATGCCATCCGTGTTGGAAGGAAGCGATGTTTCAACACGCGCTGCGTTCTCGATCACCGTTTCATTGGTTTCGAAGTCGCGCAGGATCTCGGTCGGCAGTGAATAGAGCTTGTTGCCCGTCAAATTTGTCCAGTAGACGGTTTTCTTGTCGCCTGAAAGCGCTATGCCGTCTGCGCCGGTTTGCATGCCACCGTTCTTGAGGACCGGACGGTCGTCGATGTTGAAGAAGAAATTCGGTTCGTTGTTCGTGAACTTGTGCTGATCAAGGATCCGGCGGACGGTGTTCGTATTGCTGTC
>JGI12316J14372_10001883_pt1 | contig 24538 bp, 25 predicted proteins | sample MarCyaLeptolynsp_FD_14372 | JGI IMG/M metagenome (IMG submission 14372)
GTCGGCCGAGCGTTTGTAGGGATACAGCTTGAATGCCAACGAATAACGGTCTTGAAACACCTTAGTTTCTCCTCCCGGTTCAGGTCTGGGTCCCACATTCGAAGACCGCGCCCGGCTCTCCAATTTCCAAAAAAGCCGGCTTCCAATGGCTGGTTTGCCGTCTTTTCCATTAGTTACATCTGTAACTATATTGTTATCGTTGCAATTGCAACGAAAGTCAATATCATTTCACCTGCAACGTTTNGGAGATGGNTTTTGGCTGGAAAAAACTTCAATCTGTCCGCTTTTTTGCCTTATCGGCTCGCGGTTCTATCGGAGCGNGTCAGCCGCCGGCTGGCCGTTGAATACGAAAGACTTCATGGTCTTTCAGTTGCCGAGTGGCGCGTCCTCGTTCATTTGCTCAGGCACGAAAAAGTCTCGATCCGGGAGATCCATACCTGCGTCAATCTTGACAAGCCGCGTGTGAGCAGGGCGGTCGCGCGTTTGGAGGCTGCAGGACTTGTCGACAAGATTCAGGACACGGCGGACGCGCGGCTGGTTGCGATCTCGCTGACAGAGAAAGGACTTGCCGCACTCGGCGACATCCTGCCGAAGGCGCAGGCCATCGAGGCGCACCTTCTGGAGTGTTTGAGCCTGCGAGAAGTGCAGAGCTTTTTCACGGTGATGGAAAAGCTCCACGGTGTTCTCGACGGTGATCCCAAAGCCCGGCCCCGCATGCCGGCGGATGTCGACGGGCTCCGCGATTAGTTCTTTCGCTCTTGATTTCCCGTTCGGCAAACCCCTCAAGAGGCCGCTTCAAAACCCTTGTCGAGAGCGTTCAGGATCGCGTCCACATGCGCATCGGTCAGGACCAGAGGGGGGGACAGAATGATGTTGTTGCCGGACACCCGGACCATGGCGCCGTTTTCGTATGCCGTCCGGTGGACCTTGCCGATCGTTCCCTTGTCGATAGGCGCTTTCGTTGCCCGATCCGAAACAAGTTCCAGCGCACACATCAGGCCGTGACCGCCGCGCACATCGCCGATCGCTTCGTGCTTCATGAACAGCTTCCGTAGCCCTTCATGCAACTGTTTGCCGCGTGCGGCGGCATTGTCCTTCACATTCAACCGCTCGGTTTCCTTCAGACAGGCGATGGCAGCGGCTGCACCGACCGGGTGACCGGAATAGGTGTAGCCCGACCCGATTGAGCCCTTGCCGGACGCGTCATTTTCAAACGCTTCGGCGACGGCTTCGGACACCATGACGGCACCGAACGGAAAATAGCCGTTTGTGATCGCCTTGGCGCAGCACAAAAGATCCGGTTTGACACCCCAATGCCGGGCGCCTGTCCAGCTGCCTGTGCGCCCGAACGCCGTAATGACTTCGTCTGAAATCAGCAGGATGCCGTTCTTTGAGCAGATCTCGCGGACGCCGGGCATGAAGCTCTCGTGGGGTGGAATGACGCCACCGGCACCGAGAATCGGTTCCATGATGAAAGCGGCAATGGTGCTTGGGTCCTGGAACTTGATTTCGTCTTCCAGAGCTGAAAGGCACAGTTGCGCAAGCTTTTCCGGGTCGGTTTCGTTGAACGGATTGCGGTAGGTGTATGGCGACGGGATATGGTAGCAGCCCGGCATCAGCGGTTCGTAGGCGGTTCTGAAATTGGCGTTGCCGTTGACCGATGCGCCCATCGTGTGCGTGCCGTGATAGCCTTTTTTAAGGCTGAGGAATTTTGTTCGTCCGGCTTCCCCGCGAAGCTTGTGATACTGGCGCGCCAGACGAAGCGACACCTCCACGCTGTCGGAACCGCCGGAGGTAAAGAAGGCGCGGCTCAAACCGTCGGGTTCGAAAAACTCCCGGAGCATGGTGCTCAGCTCAATCACCGCGTCGTTGGTCGTCCCGCGGAAAATTGAATAGTAGGGCAGTTTTTCAAGTTGGTCTGAAATTGCCTGTTTCACCGGCGCGCAGGAATAGCCGAGATTGACGTTCCAGAGCCCGCCGACGGCATCGACAACCCTGTTGCCGTCAACGTCGGTGATCTCGACACCGTCACCGCCAACGATGATATCGGGTGGATTGGCCAGGCTGTCAGCCGGATGCGCCATCGGATGCCATAGGTGCCGGGCGTTGTTTTCCTTCAGGAAATTCGCTTCCTTCATATCGGATCTCCTTTATCCGGGTGACAGGCCAAGCAGCCTCAATGCGTCTGCATATGAGGCTGCCGGGTCGAGGACGTTGAAATGCACCGTGCGCATGCCGACCGCGTCCGCTCCATTGATGTTCCGGAGCTGGTCGTCGACAAAGACACAGGATTCTGCCGGAAGACCGAGTTCCTTGAGGCAGAGTTCGTAAGCGCGCGGATCAGGCTTGAGGATCTTTGTGTAGGTCGCGTCAATGATGACGTCGAAATCATCCAGGAATGCCAGCTTGCTGCGAAAGTCGGCGCCGTAGAACAGATCCAGTTCGTTGGAAAGGATGGCAAGTTTCCGACCTGCCTGACGTGCGGTCTCGATTGCTTCCAGGGCTTCGGGTCGCATCACGGCTTCCGGGTCCGCGCCTCGGGCCGCTTTCACGAAATCAGCCATTTCCGTCCATGGCCGGTTCGTCAGCGCCGCGACTTCCTCTGTCCGCCGACGCCAGTAGTCGCGCTCGGAGATCTCGTCGGCCTGCATTGACGTCCACAGAGGATCGGTCTCCGGTGCGAAAGGCCCCTGCCAGGTCAGGGTTCCGGCGGAAAGCCCGAGAGCCTTTTCGGTAAGGTCATGCGTTTCGAACAGGGTTCGTGTCACCACGCCCCCGAAATCCAGAACAAGTGCTTCGGTATCACGCGGCATCAGACCAGATCCTTCTGAGATCGACGGGAATGACACCGCCCAGTTGCTCGGTGACGACGTGCGCAGTCCTCGGGAGGGCCGATTTGATTTTGCGTTTCAGATCGTCGGTCATGCGCATGGTTGGCGCGGCGACGGCAATTGTTCCGACCGCCTCTGGCTGATCCGCAAACAGAGGCGCTGCGAACGAGGAAACATGCGCTTCAAATCCCTGGTCGACAAAGGCGATACCGTCCTCGCGCACCCTTGCAACGACCTCTTCCAAAGTTCCGGGATCGGTTATCGTGAACTCCGTCGACGCCGAAAGCGACGACTTGAGCACCTCCGGCAGCAAGTGCTCCGGCCCAAAGGCGAGCATCGCAAGACCTGACGCGGTCGCATGCAACGGCAGCAGTTCCGCCTCGTCGAAGTAGACCCGTGTGCCGTGAATGAGGGCGTCATGGTGGAATAGGGGCGACATGTGCGTGCCTTCGCGAAGAGACACATGCACAAGCTCGCCGAGTTCTGACGCCAGCGCTTCCACCAGCGGTGCGACGATGGATCTTGCCGGAAACAGGCGTTCGCGGACTGCGGCAAGACGCAGAATTGCGGGTCCAAGTCTGTATCCGCGCGTCTCGGGGTTCTGTTCAAGGAAGCCGTTTGCGGCAAGTTCAATGAGATGACGGTGCACCGTGGCTTTGTCCTGACCGGACAGGGTCCTGAACTCGGTCAGGCCGATCTCAGCGCGGCCTGGAGAAAAATAGTTCAGCAAATTGAGCGCTTTGGTGATCGTTCCCATCGATTGCCCGGTCCGTGTCGATTGCCGTTTCATGTCTCGCCGCGGTGTTGCCGCGATCGCTGAGTCGCATTTATCTTGACAGATAGTTACAAATGAAACAATATTTATTTGATACCTAGGGTTCATTATATGAACCGCTTCTGAGTGCAACACAATCCCATCCGCCGTTCGATTGGAGGTTGACAGAACATTATTTAATATGACAATTATTAACATAGCAAATAAAAAATCGAGACCGGCACAAAGCCCGGCGGATAACCACCAGATGAGGGACTTGATTATGAGAAAGCATGCGATTGCCCTGACTGCGGCAAGCCTGATGAGTGTGACGGCTGCTTTGGCGGACTATCCCGAAAAGCCCGTTTCCTTCATCGTCCCCTGGCCTCCAGGCGACCTGGAAGATGTTCTGACACGGCTGATCGCCGACGAATTTCAGGAAATTTACGGCGTTCCGGCGGCTGTCGTGAACAAGCCGGGCGGTGGCGGTGGCCCGTTCCCGGGTGCCGTGGAAGTCGCGACCGCTCCTGCTGACGGCTACACCATCGGGTCTTTCGTCCCGGCAGTGCCGATCGCAGGCGAACTCATTGGAATTCCGGAGCTGACACCCAATCCGTTCGAGCCGATCGGCATTTTCATGACCTACCCGTTCGTGATTGCCGCGGGCGCTGATGCTCCTTATTCCAACTGGGAAGAGCTGGTGGCCTACGCCAAGGAGAACGATGTTGCCCTCGGTCACTTCGGNNCGGTCTTGCCGCCAACCCGGATNACGCTTGCACTTGGCTGCGTCCTCCGATTTCGAATTTGGCAGCGATGCAGCGTTCGATGAGTTGAACTGCAACACGCTGGCGTCGGGCGATGTGGACGTGATCAACACGACATTGCAGCAGATCTTCCCGTGCAAGGACGATTTGAAGATCCTTGCCAGCATTGGCACGGAGCGGATCTCCATCATTCCCGATGTGCCGAGGGTTTCAGAGATCAACCCGGACCTGAACGTTGCGCTGTGGAACGGCCTGTTTGTTCACAAGGATGTCCCGGCTGACGCACGCGAGAAGATCGAGGCGGCTGCCAAGGCGGCTCTTGAAAAGCCGGAAGCGCAAAATCTGATCGGCGAAACCGGCGTTCTGATCTACTGGCAGGATGCAGATGCGTCCAATGCGCAGATCGCGTCCGACAAAGAGGTCAATGGAAAGATCTCCGAACTGCTCGGCGAGTAAGGCGAAGGTCCGGCCGGGTGGCGTTTCAAAGCGTCATCCGGCCCTGCAGCGCAAGGGTCGGGACCAATGGCACATCTCAAGACATTTCAGGAATTGTTCCGGCGGCACAGACACCCCGGCGACCTTGTTTTCGCGATTGTTTTCCTGGCGTTTTCCATCTTTCTGCTGACGCAGATCTACGGTGAAACGTCTTGGGTGAAGCGGACGAAATGGTTCGCGCAACCGCGCTTCTGGCCGGCTGCGTCACTGATCTTCATGACGCTGTTCGCGCTCCTGCATTTCATCGGTTCCGTGTGTTCTCCACGCATGCTGGGAAGGTGGTTTGAAGTCCTGTTCTGGCTGCGGTCGCTGGAATTCGTGCTGTACTTTCTGCTTTATGTCGCGGTCGTGCCTTTGCTGGGATATCTGCCGTCAACTGTNCTGTTCACGTGTTTTCTGACCGTTCGTGTCGGTCTNGCGTCNCCGCGTTTCATAGCTTTTGCGAGCCTNTTNGCCGTNTGNGTNGCGGTGATTTTCCGCGCGTTTCTTCAAGTGAAAATTCCAGCCGGTCAGATTTACGAGGCTCTTCCCGATCCTCTCAAGGCCTTTGCGCTGACCTACCTGTGAGGCGACGATGGAAACGGTCCTTTCAAGCATTTCCATTTTGGCCCAGTGGCAGGTTCTGGTCGCCCTTCTGCTCGGCTCGATCGGTGGTGTGATCATCGGGGCGTTGCCCGGAGTAGGCGCCGCAGTCGCAATCGCCATTCTGCTTCCGGCAACTTTTGCCTTCGAACCGATCGTTGGCCTGACGCTGATGCTTGGCGTTTATGGCTCATCCATGTATGGCGGCGCCATCCCGGCCATCCTGATCAACACGCCGGGGACGGCCGTCAATGCGCTGACGACCTATGACGGCTATCCGATGACAAAGCGCGGCGAAGGGCACCGGGCGTTGTCTCTGGCCTATTCCGCTTCGTTTTTCGGTGGGATTTTCTCTGTCGTCTGCCTGATCCTGCTGTCGCCTTTGCTGGCCATGATCGCCCCGCATTTCGGCAGCCGCGAAATCTTTCTGGCAGCCCTTCTCGGCATCATTCTTGTCGTCCTGGCCCATCGCGGACAGGTCTTTGCCGCAGGCATGCTGGCGTCCTTCGGCATTTTCCTCAGCACCATCGGGCTTGAGCCGGTCAAATACACCAAGCGCTTCACCTTCGACATGACCTGGCTGACGTCGGGGATCAATCTGATCGTCGTCGTACTCGGCCTGTTCGCAATTTCCCAGGCGTTGCTGCTGCTGGTCGACAAGGACCACAAGCCCGGCAAGGCGCATGTGGACGGCAATCTCTTCTCCGGCCTCAGCGAGTTGTTCCGCTTCAAGCGGATCGCCTCGGTCTCCTCGAGTCTCGGCGTGCTGATGGGCATGATCCCGGGCGTCGGCGAGTTCACCGCCCAGTTCCTGTCCTATACATATGCCCAGAAGACCTCGAAGACACCGGACGACTTCGGCAACGGATCTCCCGAGGGGCTCGTTGCGTCGGAGGCGGCAAACAACGCGGTCCCGGGAGCAGCTATGATCCCGCTGCTGGCGCTCGGAATTCCCGGTGAAGCCCTGACCGCGATGATGCTGTCAGTGTTTTATGTTCACAACGTCATTCCGGGTCCACAGCTCTTTCAGGGACAGCTCGATTTCGTGATCGCGATCTACATCGCGCTGATCATGCTGAACGTCATTGTCCTGGCTTTCCTGTTGTCGTCGACAAACCTTCTGTTGAAGATCATCCAGATCCCGACCCGCTTCCTTGGTGTGATGATCCTGACGCTGTCCTTCGTCGGCGTCTATTCGCTGCGCAACTCGATCACCGATTGTGCCATCGCATCCGCATTCGGTGTCTTCGGCCTGATCTTGAAGCGGCTCAATCTGCCGATCGTTCCCATCATTCTCGGGATGGTGCTCGGCGGCATCATGGAAGTGAAGCTCCGCAGCGCCATGGCACGGGTGAAATCACCGCTCGATTTCGTCGACCGGCCGATCGCCGCCATCCTGTTTGCGATGATCCTGCTCATCCTGATCCTGCATGTTCGAACCGTGATCAGGGAGCAGAAAGAAAAGCGCGAACAGGAAATGTCAGGGAGCACAGAAACATCGACATAGCAAAGGTGACAGCAATGCTTGATCAGGGCGCAATCGATGTGCTCCGGAAAACAGTGGTTCCGGATCAGGGCCATTTTATTGACGGCCAGAGGATGCCTTCGGAGACCGGCGACTTACTCGACGTCGTTTCACCGATCGATGGCAAGCGTCTGTGCGGACTGGCATCCGGCACCGCCGCCGACATGAACCGGGCAATCGCGTCCGCACGGATCGCGTTCGAGGATGGCCGCTGGTCGAAAACGGCTCCGGCGCATCGCAAGAAAGTGCTGCTGAGGCTCGCCGAACTGATCGAGCGCGATGCTCTTGCGCTAACGGTTCTGGGGGTGCGCGACAACGGCACGGAAATCAACATGGCCTACAAGGCGGAGGCCTTGTCCGCTGCGGGCACCTTCCGCTATTACGCCGAAGCCATAGACAAGGTCTACGGCGAAATCGCGCCAACGTCTCCGAATGTTCTTGGCCTTGTCCACCATGCCCCGGTGGGTGTCGTCGGAGCCATCGTTCCGTGGAATTTCCCGCTGATGATCGGCGCCTGGAAAATTGCCCCGGCGCTTGCCGCCGGAAATTCTCTTGTGCTCAAGCCTGCCGAAACGGCGTCCCTGTCATTGCTCAGAATCGCGGAGCTCGCAAGCGAAGCGGGTGTCCCGGACGGCGTCTTTAACATTGTGAACGGCCCTGGAGCGGTCGTCGGGGAAGCCCTTGCGTTGTCGATGGATGTTGACGTGCTGGTCTTTACCGGATCAGGGGCAACAGGACGCCGCCTCCTGAATTATTCAGCGGCCTCCAATCTCAAGCGGTGTTACCTGGAACTCGGCGGCAAGTCGCCGAATATCGTCTTTAGCGACGCACCGGACCTTGCCCAGGCCGCCAAGGTATCTGCCGCCGGTATTTTCAGAAACTCCGGCCAGGTTTGCGTCGCCGGGTCCCGGCTACTTGTCCAAGAAGATATTCACGACGCGTTCGTTTCCGAGATCTGCACCCACGCCGAAGCCTTCCGCGTCGGTGATCCGCTGGAACAGACCTCCCAGATCGGCGCCGTGCACAGTCTTGTCCAGCTTGAAGCCGATCTCGGTTTCGTTGGAACTGCAGAAGCTGAAGGAGCGGACCGGCGCAGCGGCGGTGAGCGGATCTTGGAGGAAACGGGCGGCTACTACATGCAGCCGACCGTGATGACCAACGTCAAGCCAACGGACACGCTGGCACAAAAGGAAGTTTTCGGACCGGTGCTCGCTGTGACACCGTTCAAGGACGAAGAAGATGCCATCCGTATCGCAAACGGAACGGAGTTCGGGTTGGCGGCAGGTGTCTGGACCGGAAATCTCGGGCGGACGCACCGCATGATCGCGGCCATACGTGCCGGCGTTATTCACGTAAACACCTATGGCGGCGCAGATCTGACCGTCCCTCTTGGCGGCGTGAAGCAGTCCGGCAACGGGCATGACAAGTCCCTGCATGCGCTCGACAAGTACCATGATCTCAAGACTGCGTGGATCCAGCTTTGACAGAGCCAGGCACCATGACCATTCATCAAGCAGCGGAGGCGCGAAAGGAGCTGCTCTCCCGGCGGACCCGGCTTTTGGGGCCGAACGTTTCCACCTTTTACGACGATCCTGTTCATTTCGTGAAAGGAGAGGGCGTCTGGCTTTGGGATGCTGACGGCCGCAGATATCTGGATTGCTACAACAACGTGCCGCATGTCGGTCATTGCAACCCACGTGTCGTTGAGGCGATCTCCCGCCAGGCGGCCCGCTTGAACACGCACACCCGATATCTGCACGAGGGTATTCTCGACTATGTCGAGAAGCTGACCGGCACGTTTGATGAGACTTTGTCGACCGCGATCCTCACATGTTCAGGGTCCGAGGCCAATGACATTGCGCTCAGGATGGCCGAGGCGATGACCGGAAAGCGCGGGATCGTTGCAACAGATGCGACCTATCACGGCAACACCACCCTGGTCAGCCATCTTTCCAGAAGCAACGTGCCGGAAGTCGGTTTCGGGCTCGGAGACTATGTTCGCCATGTGGAAGCTCCGGACAGCTATCGGATCGAGGACCCGCGCGGAGAGCGGTTTGCGCAAAACGTTCAGGCAGCCATTCAGGATCTCGAGCAAGCCGGGATCGGGTTTGCCGCCCTGATCGTATGTCCCCTCTTTCTCAACGAAGGGTTTCCCACCCAGGACAAGGGCTGGCTTCAGCCTGCCGCCGAGGTTGCCAGAAAGGCCGGTGGCCTCCTGATCTGCGATGAGGTCCAGTCTGGTTTTGGCCGGTGCGGAACGCATTTCTGGGCGCACCAGAAACAGGGCGTCGTGCCGGATGTCGTAACAATGGGAAAACCCATGGGCAATGGCCACCCGGTTGCGGGTCTCGTGACCACGCCGGAGATCATGGCCCGGTTCCGCAATGCCTTCCGCTACTTCAATACATTCGGTGGCAATCCGGTTTCCTGCGCTGCGGCCATGGCTGTTCTGGAGGAACTCGAGGACCGGGATCTTCAGGCCAATGCGCTCAAGATCGGTGCTCTCGCTCATGAACGGCTGTTGGTGCTGGCGGAAAAACACCCGGTCATCGGCGATGTCCGCCAAAGCGGGATGGTGTTTGGTGCCGAGTTCGTCCTCGACCGCGAAAGTCGAGAACCGGCAACTGGGTTCGCAGACAGTATCGTCAATGAGATGCGCCGGCGCGGTATCATTCTGAGCAAGCTCGGCCGGTACAAGAACACCCTCAAGATCAGGCCGCCCATGCCGTTTTCCGAGGAACACGCGGACTTGCTGTTTGAGACACTGGACGATGTGCTTGCATCGACGCCGTTGCGCCATGCATGACATCGTTTCAAACCTGCTGGCACTGTGGGGTCTGGAGCGCGCCCGCGTTTCGCTGATTGCTGAACGGGAAAACCGCGTTTTCAAGATCACCGACGGTACGCGCACAACTGCGCTGCGACTGCATCGCCCGGGCCTCAGGACAAGCGAGGAATTGCGCTCTGAGCTTTTGTGGATGGCGGAACTCAGCCGCGCCGGCATCAGCGTCCCGGCGCCCGTTCCATCCGGCAATGGCGACTTCTTGAGAGAAGTGGATGGCCAGCAGGCGAGCATGCTCACCTGGTTGCAAGGGGCTCCCCTCGGTAAAACGGCCGAACCGCTCAACCATCCGGACCGTCGCGGCGTCTTTCGGAAACTCGGCCAGCTTATGGCCAGAATGCATGCGGTTTCGGATCGCTGGGTACCGCCTGCGGGATTTGTGAGGCTTCGCTGGGATACAAAGGCCCTTGTTGGACCCGATCCCTTGTGGGGTCGGTTTTGGGAGAACCCGGATCTTGCTCCGGACGAAAGGGGTATGTTGCTGACGTTTCGAACCGAAGCGAACCAGCGGCTAAGGAAAATCGAAGACGGGCTGGATTTCGGCCTGATCCACGCTGATCTCGTGCGGGAAAATGTCATGATCGACGGGGAGGTTCTTCATCTGATTGACTTTGACGATTGCGGCTTCGGCTTCCGCCTTTTCGACGTTGCGACCGCGCTGATCAAGAACAGACACGAGCCGGACTTCTCCGAACTGTGTGATGCTCTCTTGAAAGGCTATGTGCTGGAGCATTCCCTGGATACAGCTGAGCTCGATCTCTTTTTCGCATTAAGAGCAGTCACTTATGTCGGCTGGGTCATTCCGCGTCTTGAAGAGCCAGGTGGCCGCCAACGCAACAAACGCATGATTTCCGATGCAGTCGCGCTTGCCGGCGCCTACCTGACGACATTGAACGCTCCGTCCATACGGCGCCTGGGAGTATCGCCATGACCAAGACAATCCTTTCCATCGGTACGTACGATACGAAGAACGCTGAACTGGAATTCATCCAGAGCTGTATCGAAGAACAGGGCGGCAAGGTTCTGACCATGGATGTCAGCGTTCTTGGCGACCCGGACAAGCCGACCGCGATTTCGAAACATGATGTCGCCCGGGCTGGCGGGATGACGATTGACGAGGTCATTGCGCTCGGCGACGAGAACAAGGCGTTTCGGGTGATGTCGGCCGGTGCGGCGAAGGTCGTCGCCGAAGCCTGGCGGGAGGGGCGCATCGACGGCATGATCGCCCTTGGCGGCACCATGGGAACCGATCTTGCGCTCGACTGCGCCCAGGCGCTCCCGCTCGGCGCGCCGAAATTCATCGTCTCAACAGTGAGTTTCTCGCCGCTTATTCCACCTGAGCGACTGGCTCCAGACATTCAGATGATCTTGTGGGCGGGGGGACTTTACGGGCTGAATTCCATTTGCAAGTCCTCGCTCGCCCAGGCCGCCGGTGCGGTGCTGGGTGCCGCGAAGGCGGCCCAACCGCCGGACAATGAAAAAGCCGCTCGTCGGCATGACGTCGCTCGGTTCGAGCTGCCTGAAATACATGAAGACGCTGAAACCGGAGCTGGAAAGCCGCGGCTTTGAAGTCGCCGTGTTTCATTCCACCGGCATGGGCGGCATGGCTTTTGAAAGCCTGGCGAAAAATGGAGCTTTCTGCTGCGTCATGGACTTTTGCCTGCAGGAGTTCGGCAATCTGCTGGCAGGGTCGCTGGTCAGCAGCGGCTCGGACCGGCTGACCAACGCGGGCAAATACGGCATTCCGCAGATTGTCGCGCCCGGTGCACTTGACCTGGTTGATTTCGCGGGTTGGCAGGAGATCCCGGAGCAATATGCCGACCGGCCGTTTCACGAACACAACCGCTTGATCAAAAGTTCGGTCTTCAATGAGGAAGAGCGGCGGCAATGGGCGCGGGAACTTGCACAGCGCCTGAAAGGCGCCAAGGGCGCCACTCACTTCCTGCTGCCGCTGGGCGGAATAGAGGAATGGGACCGGGAGGGTGAAGAGGCCTTTGACCCTGACGGATTGAGTGCGTTCATCGACGAAGCCAGAACAGCGCTTTCAGGAAATGTGCCCATGACAGAAGTGAATGCGCACATTAACGATCAGGCCTTTGCAGACGCTGCCTTGGCAGTCTTTGACAAGTGGATCGAGGATGGCGTCGTCAAGACCCGGTAACCGGAACCCCTAGCGTTCAAGAGCGCTCTAGCGTCCTGGCCGGTGGGCTTTCAGCACTGCCGGATCGGTTTCAATGTATCCGGCTCCGATCAGGTCCAGGCAATAGGGAACTGCGGCAAAGACCGCGGTCAGACAGACGTCGATACTGGCCGGCGAACCTGGCAGGTTGAGAATGAAGGTCTTGCCGCGAATGCCGGCGGTTTGGCGCGACAGGATGGCCGTTGCGACATAGTCGAGGCTGGTGCGCCGCATCAGTTCTCCGAAACCTGGCAGTTCCTTTGACAGAACGGCCTGTGTCGCTTCTGGTGTCAGGTCCCGAGGTGCCGGACCGGTTCCGCCTGTTGTGAGCACCATGTCGAAGGAATTCTCGTCACAAAGCGCGATCAGTGTGTCGCGCACCGTTTCGAAGCCGTCCGGAATAATGATCCGTTCGATCTCCATGGGTGTTGTGACCGTGCGCTTGAGCCAGGCTTCGATTGCCGGGCCGCCCCGGTCTTCATAGTCTCCGCGCGATGCCCGGTCGGAGATTGTCAGGATGGCGGTGCGCATGGAGGTCATCCCCCAAGTGCTGACATCGACCGTGAAAGGCCGTTGAACCTGTCCTCGCCGATGTGAAAGTCGTGGCCACGCGGTTTTTCGAAGACCTTTTCGCGGATCAACTGGGCTACCTTGTCATTGCCGTCCGACTGACGCAGGACATCGCGCAGCGGCAGGCCACCTTCCTGACCCATGCAGGTAAAAAGCTCTCCGGTACAGCTCAGGCGGATGCGATTGCAGTCGGAACAGAAGTCGCAGGACATCGGCGTGATGAAACCGAGCTTGCCGCCCGTCTCGCGCAGGCGAACATATTTGGCCGGACCGCCCGTTGTCTCAGCCAGCGGTTCGAGAGTCCAGTCGGTCTCAAGGCGCTGGCGCAGTTCGGCAAGGGACAGGAAGCTGCGCTTGCGGCAGGAACTCGCGCCGCCAAGCGGCATTTCCTCGATGAGGGTCAGGTCCATTCCCCGATCATGCGCGAACCGGATCAGATCGTTGAGTTCTGTCTCGAACGGACCCTTCTGGGCAACGGCGTTCAGTTTGACGTGAAGCCCCGCATCAATGGCAGCATCAAGCCCGGCAAAGACCCGGTTGATACTTCCCCAGCGCGTTATCTCCCGGTATCTGTCCGCATTCAGAGTATCAAGTGAAACGTTGACGCGGCGCACGCCGGAAGCGGCAAGAACCCGGGCATAACGGGACAGCAGCGAGCCGTTTGTCGTCAGCGTCAGCTCATCCAGTTCCCCGGTCTTCAGATGTCGGCCGAGGTTTTGAAACAGGCTGATGACGTTCTTGCGAACCAGCGGCTCGCCGCCGGTCAGCCGGATCTTGCGGACGCCATGATCCATGAAAGTTGTTGTAAGCCGGTAGAGCTCCTCAAGCGACAACAGGTCCCTGCGCGGCAGAAACGTCATGTTCTCGGCCATGCAATATGTGCAGCGCAAGTCGCACCGGTCGGTAACCGACAGGCGCAGGTAGGTCGCCGTGCGGCCGAACTGATCCGTCAGGGCTCCGCAGGCATTCCTTGGCTCATGCATTGGCAGCTACCGGCAAAGGTTCGGCTGTCGCCTCAAGACACCAGTCCAGGATTGAATCGTAGACCGGCGGCAGTTCGACCGAGAGCTCGCCGGCAAAATCCCGCCAGGCGTCTAGGTAAGGGGAGCGAACGGCCGTGAGGACCGGAATGGACCGCTCAACAGCATGGCCGATCAGTTGACGAAAACCCTGTCCGTCCTGTTCACCCTTGCCAAAGCGGTTGAGGATCAGAAGGTCCGGCTGGTGTTCCAGTTCAACTGTCAGCCGCGCCGTGATTTCGGCAAGGCCGCGCGGGTCGAGGCGGCAGCCCTGAGAGCCGTTGCCGAGCGCTTGCGAGATTTCGATTGTCTCGCCGGTCGAAATCAGTTCCAGCCCCATGTCAGCGCAACAGGTGTCGCCAAATTCAGCGCGGCGCTGGACAACGCCCGCAACGCGGATTCCTCTGGAACTTAAACGGTTTGCCAGTGTTTCAAGCAGGCGGTCAACGATGTCGCCCTGATGCGTTCTGATCGCTCCGCAAAGCATGTTCGTGTCTCTCATCTGATCAATCCGGTCGAACGGTAGGGGCTGATGATTGGTGATCAACGCGCTGCCCCTTTCCTGACCAATATCTGATCAAATTTTGCGCAACTGCCATGACTTTGGTCAAAGCGGCTTTTTGTGACGAATGTTAATTCCGTTCTCAGGAGAAGAGGGCGGACAATGTCGGCGCTGAGTAAAAGGGCCTTTCTAAGAGGCCGTTTCAAAGAAGAAGAATCCATCCGTCCGCCGGGGACGAGCGATCACTTTGGTGATTTGTGTACCCGGTGCGGCGACTGCGCGAGCGCGTGCCCCCAGGACATCATTGTTTTTGACAGGCGCGGACTGCCCGAGGTCGACCTGAAGAAGGGTGCGTGCCTGTTTTGCAACGCCTGCGCGGAAGCCTGCGAGCCGGCTGCGATCGAGCCTGCCGATGGTTGGTTCGTACGCGCGAAGATGCTGCCCACCTGCCTTTCCTACAATGGCATCGCCTGCAGGTCCTGCCAGGATCATTGCGAGACACAGGCCATACGGTTCCGGCTCATGANCGGAAACCGGTCACTTCCCGTCATTGATCTCGACACCTGCACCGGATGCGGCGANTGCGCTGCTGCATGCCCGTCCGCATCCATCAGCTTTTACGAACANACAGNCAACGAGGACAAGTCATGTTGAACATCTGCGGTTGCCTCGTCCATGTGAAGCCGGGAGTGACCGACGACGTCATTGCGGCGATCGAATGCATGGCCGGGTGCGAGGTCCACGCTCACGATAGCGGTCGCCTCGTTGTCACCGTCGAAGACACCGACGACAAGCGCGCCTCGGAACAGATCATGGACATGCACCAGATACCCGGCGTCCTGACCGTCACGCTGACCTATCACCATTTCGAACCGCACGGCCCGACCACGGCCGCAGCGCCTGCGCTCTGAGGAGGCAAAAATGACACTCGATACATCCCGCCGTTCCTTTCTGAAAGCGTCCGCAGCCGCGGCAACGGCTTCTGCAGCCGGCATCACCCTGCCGCAGGGGGCGGCAGCTCAGGTCGGCACGCCGGATATCCGCTGGGACAAGGCGGCCTGCCGCTTTTGCGGGACAGGCTGTTCGGTTCTGGTCGGAACCAAGGATGGACGCGTTGTCGCGACCCAGGGCGACCCGCACGCACCGGTCAACCGGGGTCTCAACTGCATCAAGGGCTATTTCCTGTCCAAGATCATGTATGGCGAGGACCGTGTGACACAGCCGCTCCTGCGCAAGACCAATGGCGTTTACGACAAGGAGGGTGAATTCACGCCCGTGTCCTGGGACGAAGCTTTCGACATCATGGCCGAGAAATGGAAAAAGGCCTTGAAGGAGAAAGGTCCGGAAGGCATCGGCATGTTCGGCTCTGGTCAATGGACCGTATGGGAAGGCTATGCCGCCTCCAAGCTGATGAAGGGTGGCTTCCGCTCCAACAACATCGACCCGAATGCACGCCACTGCATGGCGTCCGCCGTTGCCGGCTTCATCCGGACCTTCGGCATCGACGAGCCGATGGGCTGTTATGACGATCTGGAGCATGCGGACACGTTTGTCCTTTGGGGCTCCAACATGGCGGAAATGCACCCGATCCTGTGGTCGAGGCTGACCGACACCCGTCTGACAAAGCCAGGCGCTGAGGTGCATGTTTTGTCCACCTTCGAGCACCGCTCCTTCGAGCTGGCCGACAACGGCATGATCTTCGCGCCTCAGACCGACCTGGCGATCCTCAATTACATCGCCAACTACATCATCCAGAATGATGCGGTGAACTGGGACTTCGTGAACAACCACGTCAACATCACCAAAACCAACACCGATATCGGCTATGGCTTGCGTCCGCAGCACGCCCTGGAGCAGGCTGCCGCCAACCCGGCGCATGAAGGCAAGCACGGCAAGCTGGAGAAGATCTCCTTCGACGAATACAAGGACTTCGTCTCCGAATATACGGTTGAGAAAGCGTCTGAAATGTCCGGCGTGCCGGCAGCTCAGCTGGAGCGTCTCGCCGCCCAATATGCCGACCCGAACCGCAAGGTGATGTCGCTGTGGACCATGGGCTTCAACCAACACACGCGCGGCACTTGGGTCAACTCGTTGATGTACAACGTGCATTTGCTGGTCGGCAAGATTTCCGAACCCGGCAACTCGCCGTTCTCGCTGACCGGTCAGCCCTCGGCCTGCGGCACCGCCCGTGAGGTCGGTACCTTTGCCCACCGTTTGCCGGCGGACATGGTCGTTGCCAATGAAGCGCACCGCACCTTCTCGGAAGGAAAGTGGAAACTGCCGAAAGGTCTTTTGAACGGAAAGGTCGGCGCGCACGCCGTCTTGCAGCATCGCAAGCTCAAGGATGGCGATATCAACGCCTATTGGGTCCAATGCACCAACAACATGCAGGCCGCGCCGAACATGAACGAGGAAGGCCTCCCGGGCTATCGCAATCCGGACAACTTCATCGTCGTGTCGGACCCTTATCCGACGGTCACCGCGGTCGCCGCCGACCTCATTCTGCCGACGGCCATGTGGGTGGAAAAGGAGGGCGCATACGGCAATGCCGAACGCCGTACCCAGTTCTGGCGTCAGCAGGTCAAGGCGCCGGGCGAGGCGAAGTCGGACATGTGGCAAGTGATGGAGTTTTCCAAGCGCTTCACCACCGATGAAGTCTGGCCTGCCGAGATCCTCGATGCCAACCCGGACTACAAGGGCAAGACCCTGTTCGAAGTCCTGTTTGCAAACGGCCAGGTCGACAAATTCCCGCTGTCGGAAACCGCGGAAGGCTACGACAACGACGAAAGCGAGCATTTCGGTTTCTATGTCCAGAAGGGTCTGTTCGAGGAATATGCCGCCTTCGGCCGGGGCAAGGCTCACGATCTGGCGGACTTCGACACCTATCACCAGGCACGCGGACTGCGTTGGCCTGTGGTTGACGGCAAGGAGACACTTTACCGCTTCCGTGAGGGCTACGACCCTTATGTGAAGGAAGGTGAAGGCGTCCGCTTCTACGGCAAGAAGGACGGCAAGGCGAACATCATCTTCGCGCCATACGAGCCGCCGGCAGAGGCCCCGGACGAAGAATTCGACCTGTGGCTGGTCACCGGGCGTGTGCTGGAGCACTGGCATTCCGGGTCCATGACGCGCCGGGTCCCGGAACTGCACCGCTCGTTCCCGACAGCGCTTGTCTACATGCATCCGGATGATGCCCGGGACCGTGGCCTGCGCCGGGGTCAGGAGATCACCATCTCGACCCGCCGTGGTGACGTCATCACCCGCGTCGAGACGAGGGGCCGCAACAAGGTGCCGAAAGGCGTCGTGTTCTATCCCTGGTTCGACGAAGGCCAGCTGGTCAACAAGTTGACGCTTGATGCCACCTGCCCGATCTCCAAGGAAACCGACTTCAAGAAGTGCGCCTGCAAGGTCGAGCGCGCCTGAACTGAACGGTAAAAAACCATGCCCGCCGCAACGCCCATGAAACCGAAGAACCCGGACCGCCGCCGTTTCCTCACGGACACGGCGCGCGGCGCCGCGGGCTGCGCGTTGGCGGGCATGGGACTGGCCTGGCTGGCACGGGATGCACGCGCGCTTCCTGCGACCGCTATCAGGCCTCCGGGAGCGCTGGCGGAAGACGATTTCCTGTCCGCCTGCATCCGCTGCGGGCTCTGTGTTCGCGACTGTCCGTACGACACACTCAAGCTGGCTGAACTTGGCGATGACGGCGCCGCAACGGGCACGCCTTATTTTACGGCAAGGGACATCCCATGCGAAATGTGCGACGACATTCCCTGCGTCGCCGCCTGCCCGACCGGAGCGCTCGATAAAGAGCTCGATCTGATCGACGATGCCGACATGGGCGTTGCGGTTCTGATCGATCTGGAAAACTGCCTCAATGCGCTCGGGCTGCGTTGCGACGTTTGCTACCGGGTGTGCCCGCTGATCGATGAAGCGATCACGCTGGAACAGTCCCATAACCCGCGCTCCGGTCACCACGCGATTTTCATGCCGACGGTGCATGCGGACAAATGCACCGGTTGCGGCAAATGCGAGAAATCCTGTGTTCTTCCGAACGCGTCCGCGATCAAGGTCCTTCCGGCCCGGATCGCGCGTGCGGAAGCTGCAGATCACTACCGCCTCGGCTGGGAGGAAAACCAGCCGATCGTCGATGAGCTGATCGACCTGCCCGACCGGTTGCCGGGACCTGGAACCGACAATCTTCGGGCACCCGGCGGCTATGTTGAGGAATTCAAGCCGACATTCAAGTTGCCGAAAGGAGGGGTTGGTCAATGAGCACCAGGCCAAACACTCCCGTCGGTCACGAGGCCGTTGCTCTCAAAGGCTGGTTCAGTGCGCGCAGGTATCTTTTGCTACGCCGCTTGTCGCAGGTATTCTTTCTCGGCCTGTTCCTGCTCGGACCATGGTTTGGCATCTGGTGGGTGAAGGGAAACCTTGCCGGCTCGCTAACCTTCGACACGCTGCCGCTGACAGACCCCTTTGTGCTGCTGCAGTCCCTCGCTGCCGGGCACCTGCCGGAACTGACGGCAATTGTCGGGGCCATCATTGTCGCAATCGCCTATGCCTTGATCGGCGGACGTGTCTATTGCAGTTGGGTGTGCCCGATTAATCCGGTGACCGACGCTGCGAGCTGGCTGCACCGGCGCTTCGATCTGCCGAAGGGATGGCAGCCGAAACGGCAGACACGTTTCTTCATGCTCGCCATGGTGTTCGTGGTTTCTGCTGCGACCGGCACGATCGCCTGGGAAGTCGTGAACCCGGTCTCGATGGTCTATCGCGGCCTGATCTTCGGCATGGGGTTCGCCTGGGCCTTCGTAATCGGCGTCTTCCTGTTTGATCTGATCCTGGCCCGCCGCGGCTGGTGCGGGCATCTGTGCCCAGTTGGCGCTTTTTACGGTCTTGTCGGAGAACGTTCGGTGCTGCGGGTCTCGGCAACCAATCGGGCGGCTTGCGACAACTGCATGGATTGCTTTGCCGTCTGCCCGGAAAACCATGTGATTTCGCCCGCCCTGAAGGGCAAGGCAGGTGACACCCCGCTTATCCTGTCCCCGGACTGTACCAATTGCGGGCGCTGCATCGATGTCTGCGCCGTTGATGTCTTTGCTTTCACCCACCGATTTGACGATCGCGTCAACAACACTGCCACGAGGGCAGTGGACGCGCCCACAGAACCTGCCGTTTGAACGGAGCAAGGGAGAATAGAGATGAAAATGCCACTCCTTGGGGGCCTGTCAGCCCTCGTGATCTCTACAATTCTGGTAGGCTTTGCAGTAGCCCAGTCTTCAGGACCGGTTCAGAGCCTGCGCGGGGGAGAACTGCAGGAAACGCTTCCTGCAGAACAGGTGCCCAAGCAGATGGAGGGCCGCATTCCGCGGAACTACCGCCAGCAGCCGCCTCTTATCCCGCACTCCGTATCCCAGTACCAGATGGATAAGCGCACCAACCAGTGCCTCAACTGTCACGACTGGACGGTTGCCGGTGAACGCGGTGCTCCGACCCTTTCCATGACCCATTACCTGGATCGGGACGGCAACCAGCTCGACAGCGTCGCCGGGACCCGCTGGTTTTGCAATCAGTGCCATGTTCCGCAGGCCAATGCGCCCGAACTCGTTGGCAATGAATTTCTTCCGTCCAACCAACTGCGCTGACGCGGTAACAGGAGAGACAGAAAATGTCCGAACCGCATGAGAAACCGAAACAGGGCCTGATCCGCAGGCTTTGGAACGCAATCTGGAGCCCGGTTTCCGCCTTTAGCGTGGGCTTCATCGTGATCGGAGGATTCCTCGCCGGGATTCTGTTCTGGGGTGGCTTCCACTGGACGCTGGAGTTGACCAACACGGAAGAATTCTGCGTGTCCTGCCACACAATGGAAACGAACCTCGGCGAGTACCGGGAGACGGTGCACTACAACAACCACTCAGGCGTACGCGCAATCTGCTCGGACTGCCACGTCCCGCACGAATGGCAGCACAAGATCAAGGCGAAGATCATGGCGGTCAAGGACGTCTACCATGAGCTTGCCGGCACGATCAGTACGCCCGAGAAATATGAAGAGCATCGTTTGCAGATGGCCTCTGTCGTGTGGCGGAAAATGAAAGCCTCCGACAGCCGTGAGTGCCGCAATTGCCATAACTTCGACTACATGGACTTCACGATCCAGGAGAACCGTGCCGCCGCCGAGCACCAGAAGGCGATCGACGAAAACATGACCTGCATCGATTGTCACCAGGGCATTGCCCACGCGCTGGCTCCCGGCTCCGCGGAGGAATACCGCCGTGTCGTCGAGCAGCTTGAGGCAAAAAATGCGCCTGCTGAACCGAAGACCGATGATGTCGCGGCAATGCGCTCGTACTTGAAAAAAACCTCGAACTGACGCGCTTTGAACGCGCCACCTGGACTCCGGGTGGCGTCCGCTCGCGTTCCAAACAAAAGGCAATGGCATGCTTGGTATTCTTGATTTGCTCGGAACCATCGGCGCAAACGTCCTCAGCCTCCCCGGCATTCTCGGGCTTGGCCTTGGGATGATGACCCGGAACTGGATCCTGGCCTCCATCATGGGAGGCATCGTCGGCGTTCTGGAGCCGTTGCTCTTCGCCGGTTTCAATATCTCGCAGGTCGGCATGTTCGATATGGCCGTCGCTGTTATCGTCGGCGTTCTGGCGGGAAGCCTCGGATGTGCGATCAGGCACAGGGGTGCGACTGTTTGAGAAGGCAATGCGCGCTCAGACAACCTGCTTTGAAAAATCTGCCGAGTGACCGTCAGGCAAACGGGTCAACGCCTGCAAAGTAAATGTGCAGATGCGCCAGGAGGGCGTAGGCGATTACAGCTGCAAGCAGCCTGACCAGCGTGGGCATCTTGGCGGTGGCCAGAGAAGGCGGCGCTTCTTGCGTCGCGTCGAGCAACCGCGACCACTCTTCCCCCATCTCCCGCTGCCGCCGCCTGTCAATCAACTTCATACCGAGAAGCGAGAACAGGGCAAAGGCGCCGAACAGGATCACATGTGCAAGATTGCCGTTCGGTACGAGATGGGATGCTGACCAGAGAAACAGCGCGACCAGGATCGGGTGACGCATCCACTTGACGATGCCCGCGCTCTGCGGGTCGAAGCGTTCGTTGTGAAGTCCGCCGAAGGAAAACGGGTTCGGAACCGCGACTCCGAATGCCAGGATCAGGCACACCGGCAGCATCGCAATGATCGGTATCCAGTTCTGCCACGGCGCCCAGTCCCAAAGGGCGATGTAAGGCGCGGTTTGCGCCGCCCTGATCAGCCACCACAGGATAAGCAGCGAAAGTACCGAATAGGCTGCCGAAAAACCGCGAGCCGTCAGGACCCTGACGAGAAAGGGACGAACGGGCGGGCGGACCAGCACCATGTGAGAGGCGAAGAAGACCGCAAACGCCAAAGCGTAGTTGGACCAGCCAGTGACAAGCATTGCAGTTTCCGAAAACTTTGCTGGAGTATTCCAGGCCGAACGGCCTGAGCAGTCTTAGGCCAAATGGCCCTAATGACAGAGGATAGCCTCTTTCTTTCGCAGGCGATCAGCTCTCGAAGGCAGCGGCCAGCGGTTCGGGCAGATCAAATTCCTGCAGGACGCGTGCCCGACCGTCCGCCGACATTTTCTTTGCCGTCTTCTGCACGATACCGAGCACCTTTTCTTCCGTATGCTTGGCGGCAAAGGGTGAAAAGTACCATTTGAGGAACACGAAACAGATCACGTCTTCCAGCGCCTGAACGTCATCATGACGCTTGATGCCCTCCTTTCGGAGCATGCGTCCGGCCGCTTCGACGTCCTCCGCGCCATAACCGGCGTCCGTCATGATCGCGCCGATCCGTTCCGCGTGGCGTTTGGCCAGATCGCGGCGCCAGGCATGGTATCCGGCTTTGCCTTCCGGATAGGTGGTTCTTGGCACGGTCCAGCGTTCGATATGCTGCCCGCGCGCGGCAATCCGGAGCGTGTCGGAGGCTTCGGGGTGAAGCCGTTCGAGCTCTGAACTCATCCGCTGACCGTAAAGCAGGGCAGCCGGCTGCCCGTCTTCCAGATTGGGGTCGGCCGCGTTGGCATCGTCTATGGCTTTTAGGGCGGATTCGAGTTGTGTCATCGGCTTGTGCCTGGCTTCAACCACTGGGTTTCGGTGATCTTGTCAGCTTTACATGACATATGAAAAGAGCGTCGTCACCCCCTTACTGACCTGGGTATTGTGACGGCTCCGGCGAGGGGCAGTGCGCTTTTGGAAATTCGGTTCCCAATCGGCCATGTCAGCCTCGGGCACACAAAAAAATGAAATCTCATGCGTGTCGAGTGTCGCGCGTCACAGGTGAGTCAGTCGGTCCATTCCTACATTAAAGACATCGGAGGGCACGAGGTCTTCCGAACGGCAGCGTTTCCCGGTCGCTGGAGCAAAAATTTACCTGATCGGGTTACCAGTTGAAGCCGGATTGAAAGCCGGGGGGTGAGTTCCGTGCCCGAAAGAATGACCATAGATGCGCAATCGCAAATCGGTTTGCCGGCGGACGCGTCCTGTGCCCGCTACGGGACACCAGCCCGGCTTTTACACTGGGCGGTCGCCGTCCTGGTGCTGGCGACTTGGCCGCTCGGTCTCATGATCGGATATGCCAAGAAGGATGTCGTGTCGACCTTCTACCTGCTTCACGAGAGCCTCGGGTTCCTGGTTCTCTGGTTGATGCTGATCAGGGTCGGAAACAAGTTGACGTCAAAATCTCCGCCTTTGGACGGATCTGCGATCGAACGTTTTGCCGCATCGGCTGTGCACGGTCTGCTCTATGCAGTTCTCATCATCATGCCCGTGTCGGGTTTCCTGGCAACAAATGCTCACGGTTTCCCATTGAATTGGTTTGGTCTTGTCGAGGTCTGGAGCCCCATCGGCAAGAGCCCGGACATCGCCTGGACGCTGTCCGCGATACACGAATGGAGTGCCTGGACGTTGCTCTGCCTGTTTGTGCTTCACATTGGTGCAGTCCTTTTCCACCACACGATTAAGAGAGACAAAACTCTGTACCGGATACTTTAAGTGATTTTAGGCACCATCGAAGCGCAAGGGGGCCGGCGTTCTCAGGAATGCCGGCCTCTCAGCTTTGTTGGTGGCTGGAGACGCGCACGAGAGGGTTTCGGCCAGCTGGGAGCGTCGCGGCATCAGGCCCGGAACGGTCATTCCGTTTTGCCGTCGAGATCTGAAAATTGCGAAATGTCTCCGGACGCCCAGAGCCCGACCTGAAGCGCCTGCCGCCGGCCCCTGATCGAGACGGTCTCCAATCTGGGCGGGACAATCTTCTCGCGTCCGGCATCCTCACATGCCTCCAAGAGTTCTGCCGAAATGACGACAGAAGCCCCATGATCCTTGGCAACTTCAAGCAAGCGGCTGGCGACGTTTACGCAATCTCCCGTCGCGGTAATTTGCTGTTGGCTGTCGTGGCCGAGGCGCGAAAGAACAGCGTTTCCGCAATGGGCGCCGACCCGGACGCTATGGATCGTTGTCGCCATGCCCGCACTCTCCAGCCATGTTCCGATGGCTTTTCCCAAGTTGAAGGCGCATTGAACGGCATGAACCGGATCTTGCGCGCCCACATCCGGAATGCCGAAGCCGAGCATCGCGCCGTCGCCCATGAAGTCCAGGACAACACCGTTATCCTCGCTGACGACATCGACCACGATGGTATGAAATTCTTTCAGGAAATCGCGCGTCCTGACGGCACCGAGCTCTTCGCTGAGACCTGTGTAACCTGACAGATCAACAAACAGGATCACAGCGTCCTGCTCGCGCGGCTCGGACAAAAAGGCCGGATCTTCTGCGATCCGGCCGGCAAGCTGTGGAGACTGAAAACGGCTCAAGGCTTCCTGCGCGCGCATCAGCTGCCGCGACTGGAACCTGTCGAAAAGTTGCCGGGTGATGATCAGTCCGACAACCGGCGGCAAGCTGGCCGCGAAGGGGAGCGCGCCGTTGAGCCAGTGCCCTTGCCCGAACAGGAAGGCACTCACGGCCAGCCAGCTGCCAAGCAGAACGATATAGAACACCGATGCCGGTGCTAGCGGCAGAAAGACAACAGCTATCAGCCCCAGGACGGTAATGGAGAGAGCGGCTGCGCTGTCGATCAACCTTGTCGTGGGATCGCGCACGAGAGGGGATCCGTCGAGGAGATTTGCAAGCCCGGTCGCCTGCACCTCGACACCTGGCATCACGGGATCGAAAGGTGTGCTGAACCTGTCACCAACCGCCGTTGCGGTCACGCCGAGCACCACCAATCGGTTACGCAAGTCCACCGGTTTCCCCTCGAGCAGGCTGTCAGCGCTGATAGTCCTGATTGTTCCTTCCGGTCCGTAGTAATTCAGTGCCAGGTGCCAGCCGATGTCGAGCGGCTGCACACGGTTTTTCATTCGGATGCCGGTCTCGGTCAGACTGGCGGGCTCACCCTGAAAAAGTCCGAGTGCCTGCAGGCCGAAGGAAGGTTGCAGACCTT
>JGI12316J14372_10001921_pt1 | contig 24180 bp, 33 predicted proteins | sample MarCyaLeptolynsp_FD_14372 | JGI IMG/M metagenome (IMG submission 14372)
ATAAATCCTGGTCAAGATTTTAGGCGACTGTTCGCTTAGCCGTTAGCAAATTCTTGAAATACTTCTTAGGAATATTCAAGCCAAACAATAATAAGAAGAACAATATTTAAGAAGTGTAGCTTATGCATTCAATTGATGTTGAACTCAGTTTCACCCGTGCGGGTGAACTAATAGAAGCGGGTGGTCCCGTCGTAATGGCGCTAATAGCTATGTCTATTGTTGGTTTAGCAGTGTTATTGCTAAAGACATGGCAGTTTTTTGTGCTCAAGATTGATAAGCGTGATTTTATCGAGCAAGTGATGGTTGCCTGGAGGAAACACGATATTGCGGGCATGCGTAATATCCTTTCCAGTAACAAGAACCCGATTGCACGTGTTATAGAAACTGCAGTGCAGGTAAGCACTGACAATATCGATGTTCAACTCGCAAGAGAAGAAGTGATTAGAGTAGCGACTCTTCAATTGGCGAACTTGAGATCGTATTTGCGCATTATTGAAGTCATTGCTGCTTTAAGTCCTTTACTCGGATTGTTTGGCACTGTATTGGGCATGATCGAAGCGTTTCACCGTTTAGAGCATGCAGGTACGGCAGTGGACCCGGCCGTGTTGTCAGGTGGTATCTGGGAAGCCTTGCTAACTACTGCAACAGGTTTGGCGGTAGCGATACCCGCCATTATTGCTTTGAACTGGTTAGAGCATCGTATAGAGAATTTTAAATTAGCTATGGAAGATGCCATGACGCGCATCTTTACTTCGCAGGCAATTAGCATTAAGTAAATATGCAATTATCTTCGCCGCGCAAAAAATCACTTATCAATCTGACACCTTTGATTGATATTGTGTTTATTCTGCTGATATTTTTTATGTTAGCTAGCAATTTTGTGCGCTGGCATACACTGGAACTCTCAGTAGGGGAGGCTAGTGAGATTGAAATAGACCCACTTGCTATAAGTATTATTTCTATTAAAGCTGATGCGAGTTATGCAATAAACAAAACCCCCATGGCACTCAATGAAATTATTTCATTGCTGCGTAGCAAAATTAACAATGATCCCGATCATCCTATTGTTATACAGCCTGAAAAAGGCACGAATGTACAAGCAATGGTGGATATTCTTAATATAGTAAAAGGCTTTGCAGGTAACAGTGTATCTGTTGCAAAACCAATCACAGAAAATTTATAAGCGTGCAGTTACCAGAAAAACAACCACAACGGGAATATGAAAATTTACTACCTTTAGTAAATGTCGTGTTTTTATTGTTAATATTTTTTATGGTTGCAGGGGCATTTTCTTCTCCTGATCCATTTGCTATTACACCAACTCTTGCAGAAAATGAATCAGATGCAGATGCAAAAATATTAACTATACTCATGAGTAACCAAGGTGAGTTAGCTGTAAATAAGGAAATTATGTCTACAGAAACATTAATTGCACTGATTCAGGAAAATTTACACAGTCAGTCATTAAAGAAAGTGCAGTTAAAGCCTGATGCAGATGCAGATGCATTACACGTTGTAGAATTACTTGAGCGTTTAAGTGAAACTGAGCTGGAAGCCATTCACTTGCTTACGAATAAGCCCTAACTATGGCAATGGTTTCTGAGTTTAGCATAAGACCTTATCATTGGTGGTTAACACTCAGCATGGCTATTATTGTGCATGCGTTAATTCTTTTCAATTATCGTTCTGATACTCAAGGCCTGGAGAATACTGATCATAATACTAATGAAATTATTATTAGCTTAAAAAAATTAAAGGCTCCGCCGATTGTAATGAACACACCTTTACCCATACAAAAACAAGCCGTTGTAGAACCACCTAAACCGCTACCTAAAAAACCTAAGCCACCAAAACCTAAAGTAACAAAGAAACCCGTCACGCAGCTTAAAAAGACACCTTTAGTTAAGCCTAAAGTTGAACCGATAATACAACAGCAGCCTAATGTTACACCTGCCAAAGCTGCGGTTCGTAAACCTGTCAAACAGATTCCAGTTGCCACCAACTCATCTGTTCAAAGCCAGGCAAAAGTCAATGAAAAAGTTCGTTACATGACCCAGCTGAGCTTATGGCTAAACAAACATAAAAAATATCCCACTATTGCTCGCAGAAGGAACTTAGAAGGAAAGCTGACAATTAGTTTTGTCATTGATCGTGATGGGCGTTTACTCAGGTACCAACTGGTTAAACCTTCTTCTCATCAAAGCTTGAATAATGCTGCAATAAAAATGTTAAAAAGAGCATCTCCCATGCCTGCTGTACCGAGTGCGTTACTGGAAAATGACAGTGAATTTGAATACACCATACCCATTAGCTTTAGGCTTTCAAATAAATAGTTAAAGTAAACTCTTAAGTTATTGTAGATAACCCACTGTTATTAAGTAATATTATATATTTCAATATCTTGAAGATATTAGTTAATGTGAATTATAGAATTTTAATTAATATGCTCCTATAATTGAAAACTAAGTAAACAATTATTTTTGGTAACGAAGGGGACATCGTTTAAGTGAGCAAATTTGTATTTGTCATAGAAGATGACTTTGAAGAAAGGCGCAGCCAGCCTGACCGACGTGCTGACTTTGTGCCCACGACTTTCCCGGTATTTACCAGGCAGGGCACCTGGATACGTAAGGAATGCCGCAAAACACCCGAGCGACGCGTAGAAAATATCAATGTTTCCGAGTCGCAGATAGACCCTGAACAATTCAAAGAGCTCTTCAAAAATTACACCAAATAAACAGTCTGAATAATATCGAATAATCCTGTCAGCTCAGAAATCATTTGGTTTTTATAGGGATAATTAATTAACCAATTGATTCGCAATATTTTTACGATGTCGTTACAATATCGCCCATACTTGTAGCGATATGTACTGAGTAAAATCTTGCAAAAATCTAAACCACCACAGCGCAGGGTCAGGTCGACTTCACGAAGTCGTACGCGTGTGAATACTCCTCCTGCTGCAAGTGGCGACAAGAAACTAAGAGAGCGGCGCAAAAAGTCTTCCGAGAGACGCCATAGTGATAACGTTACTCAATTCCCCATCATTACCACGCAAGGTATATGTGTGCGTAAAGAACGCAGAAAAATACCTGAACGCCGTATGTCAAATATTGTTGTTAAAGAAACAGTGATGAATGAAGAAGTGTTTGAGACTTTATTTTCAAACTACCTGGCGTACAAAGAACGTGTGAAATTAATGAAGAAACTAAATAGCTAGCTTGCCATTTTGTTGCAAGCGCACTGAACCATCTACTTGTTGGTCACCTATAAACTGCATGCCATTTTTAACTGCTTCCGACGATAGCTCGTTTTGACGGATATTCACATCCAGTTCATAAGACATATCGTTAAATAATTGCACAATACCTGATAAATCTACATGACCCTCATCATTGGAAATACGTATTAGCGTATGTTCATCCTGGGGTTCAAATTCAGAACTTAAATCACCAAGTAACACACGCAGCACACCGTTGACAGCTAACGATGAAAACTTCATGTCGCCATCAATATTGTCAATGCGCTTATCGCTGAATGATACTTCTTCCAGATCAGCTTCGAAACCACCAGCCAAAGTTATTCCGTACTGACGCATTATGTTATTCAAAATACTGGCATCACCGGAAGCGGTTAAGTTTTTCAATGCAGTAGACTTTCTTACTTTTAATAAAAATGAACTATTAAGGTCGTGATTATTTTGCTTAATATCTGCACACAGTTTTAACACTAAAAAGCAGCTGGGCTTTACATTCCATTTGACAGAGCCCAGATTCAGTTTATCAACAGTTAGGGAAGAAGCAGAACCATCCCAAATATTGCCGTGATACTGGTTTGCCCGAATGTGGTTGGGTAATAATTTTGCGGCAATACTTGCTGGTATCATCACCAGCATTGATATTAGAAATACTAGCCCACCAATGAAGATATATTTTTTCATGACCGCTTTAAGAAAATACGCGCTTTAACAATGCCAACTTTATCCAGCTTGGTGATATTTGCTTCGCTGACAATTACATTGCTGTTTTTATCTAGTTGCCCCAACATGGTAGACAGTGCATCAAAATCTATTTCATCAATCCATACTGTCGCTGCATGAGGACCATCCGGTTGTATTTGTCTAATTGCTGCACGCAAGCCCAGACGATTGGCCAGGCTATCTACAATTGCAAGCAAAGAACGTTTGTTATCTGAACGCAGCAGGTTGGGGTTGGTTAATTTAAGTTGTTTTACTTCAGTACTCTTAGTCTGCATCCATGTAAGCAACTGCTGATTGTTCTCAACTTGCATACGCTTGTTGTCGCGCGCTTCAACTAAAGGCGACCAGGCGAGGTTGTAAAATAAAAACAAGCCAACCACGACGGCGGCTATCAAAACAAAGTTTTGTTCACGCGATTGCAAATTATTCCACCATTCTTTCATGAACTTACTCCGACACCATCATGCGTGCTAATACAAAGTCATCAACTGATTTTGCCGTTTGCAACTCAGCATTAATATCTTTGGATTGCAGTTTTGTTTTTACTGCTTCCAGTAACTGGATATCTTTTGCTTTTATTTCGAGTGACAATTTATTATTTTTGTATTGAATATCTGTAATGGAAATATTGGGGTTTTTATATAATTCATAACCGCTTTGATGCAGAAATTTAAGGAAGTCTGCGTTGCTGGTTTGTGAGCCAGCTGAAGATAATTTTTTAATGCGCTGTTCCATTTGTACGCGAGCATTAACAACCTTTTTAACATCCGGAAAAGTACGTTGGAACACTTGCGTGATTTGTTTATCTAAATTTTCATTTAAACGATTGTAACGATTATATTCAATCGCCGTATGTAACATAGAAATGGCAACCCATACTGCCGCCAGACCAGCAGCTATTTTCCATGGGCGTATGGTTTTATGGGTTTTATCAGCTTTAGCAGCATAACTGCCTTGCAGAAGATTGATGCATGCATCACTTGAAAAACCCTTTATAAATGCACTGGGTGACCAGAAATCATCTAGTTCAACATTAGGTAATTTAGCAATAACATCAATTTTTTCATCTGGATGGCTGTATACTATCAGCTTGCTCGGAGGTTCATCCTGTTCGTTAATGGCCACGGGCATAAAGTCATTGAATTCATCCGTATCACATGCAAAACCATTCCATTGATTAGTCCTTACAAGTGTATGCCCATCATCAATGCATAAAGTCCATTGGTTATCGGTATATTCCAAACCATAAATATCAGCAGTAATAATGTCGGGAAGTATATTAACGTTACTTAATATTTTTATTAAATGATCCAGGTGTGCTCTTGAGATGACTGCGACTGGGATTTCACGATTTTCTGTTCGTTTACCTAAAGCAAAGTGCAAGTCTTCGATGTCCTGGGTGAGATCATCTTCCAGTGCAAAAGGAATCGCTTTTTCTAACTGTTTTTTGTTTTTAGTCTGAACAGCAACAGAACTCATATAAAGTTGCTCGACAGGTAGCAAAATAACAACGCGCCGGTCTTGAATTAATTCAGCCGCGTTGGCTAACTTAACCGTTCCACAGTCGTTGGCTTCTGATTCTTCAGTTTCCAACACCCATTTAACAATTGTGTCTTCATCGATGACACGATGTTCTGGGTTGGCAATAAATCTTAAAAATAATGTTTCCATAATTTATATAATTCGATTGCTATATGCTGGGAACACGTGAAATTACAGAAATATTTGAATTGCTGACTCTGTTCATAAGGCTTTTATTTTTAATAAAACTATTGCCGACTTTTATTTCTGAACTTAAAGTAAAAAAGCTACTTTCAGTTGACAAGGCTTGTGGGTTGACAGTGATGCCTTGCAGGAGGGGATGTGAAATAAATGCCTGCACATTATCAAAGGCTTCTTCATCCCGCTCCTTGATAATATTCTTGGCGGCTTCAATGCCTAAATCCGGCACGATTGCCGCCAGCACATCGGCTTTAGCCGTATTTACGTTGACCGCTGTATTGGATGGAAGTGCGGTCAGAAAAGGGGAAATATCCTCATATATTTCCTGGGTAATCCCCTTAATAAGTCTGAGTTCAGAAATATGCTGCATAGGCTGATTGGCGGTCAAATATGGGTATTCTAGACCAGTATAGTAATCATCTTCAGCACCATTGGGCGGTATTGCCTCGACATCTGGGTCCATCCAGTCGATGATTGCCTGCACCAGTGTTGGATCATGCTCGCGCAGGGCAAATAAGGTCTCTAGGCGTGTACGTGTAAGTACGTCTGGTTCTGCACCAGCAACCAGATTATTGACGTTGATTTTGCCTTGTTCGTCTTCAATTTTGCCAGAAATATAGCCGCCAGGCAGGGGTAATGCAGGTAACTCCGTCGCCCATGCTTCACTGGCATGGTCATAGCCATTATTGTCATCGATATCTCTTGCCAATACGACTTTTGCCCAGGCTTCACCTCCATGCAAGTACGACCATACCTGGCTTCCAAACACGACATTTTCTGTGCGCTTTATAGATAAATGATGATTGGACGCAATTGATGTGGCTGCAATAACCGCAAGTGTTAACACTAATATCGCAGTTAATAAGGCAATGCCGCGTTGAGATGAATGCGTTTTCATTCCGGCACCGTAATTATTCGAGTAATTTTACCCAATGGCTCCGCATCAAATGAGATTGATACCGCACGCGGTAGTCCTGCATCATTGCCACTGGTATTCAATGGAGGCCATCGGTCTACCCAGGCATTGACGGGGTTTAAGAATTCTATTTTTAATTCTTCAACTTCATCCAGCAAAGTAACTTCACGCCCGTCTTCACTAATGGCCCCATCCAGCCGGTTCCAGCTATAACGCTTTAATTTATTATCATCGTATTCGTAGGCAACGCGTTGTAAATGACTGCGTAATAAACCTGCGGGATTGCGCCAACCGCTATAAGTCAAACTCATAATGGATTCTCCATCGGAGGAGAACGCAGGTTGCCTGTCCCCGTATTGGTCGCGAATAGACCGGGCAATAGCCCGATTAATATCTTTTTCCAAGTATTTAAGTGTTAACTGAATTGACTTGATTTGTTCAGACCTGGTATCGAGATTAGCTTGCCATTGTAAAATAGCATTTAGTCCGCTTGAGGCCATTACTCCAACAAGTGCAAACACAGCTAGTGCAACAACGATTTCAATTAGTGTGAAGCCAACGCAGTTGGATTTTATTTTACACATTAGCGTGTATTCTTTTCAAAATAAGTGGGTAACAGTGAAACTAAGGTTGCATAGACCTGACTGTCTTTTTCACTATCACGCCTGACTTCAATTTCTACGCGTTGAATATCGGGGTCTTCAGTATCAACTAATACTTTTTTCCAATGCCATTCAACACCCGCAAGTTCTTCTGTACCTGAAGTTTCTTTTGCAGCGTCTTTTTCTATATCCAACTCATAAAGTGCCATTGCATTTTGTGCTACCCAAGTCGCTACAATACGTTCATTAAGGTAGGCAGTGTTTCTGGTGACAGTTGAAACAGTTTTGATAGTTGCTGCCAATCCGAATGCAATCACTGCAACAGCCACAATCACTTCTATTAATGTAAAGCCAGAACTGGAGTTTTTGGTGTTCATCATGCATCAGCCAACACAAGATCAAAATCACCCAACTCATCAAAATTAATTTGATAAGTCCATTCTTCGCTATCTGTAACGTCTAATTGAAAAGGTGAGATTTCACCGTCGGAGGTTATAAAAATTTGTGGCTTTTTCTTATCTTCTCTTTCCAGTGTGACTTTCACGCCGTCGAGATGTAACGCAAATTCTAATCCGTCGGGTAGTTCACGCGTTCGAAAAATTCGATCATCAGAAACAAGTAACCAGCCAGATTGATCTAGTGTATAAAATGCGTAGCCTGATTCCCAAATTGATACTGCGTAGTCGCGTGAATTGAAAATGGCTTGTTCTTTTACTAATTGAATTAATGACGCCACACGCTCACTATGCTGTTTCATGCGTTTAACCTGTGGGTTACCAATACTGATGGTGGCAATGGTTAAAACAAAGCTAATAATCGCAACTACAACGATTACTTCAAAAAGTGTAAAACCTGTTTGTGTTTTACCTTTTATCAAAATGCATTACTCTAGATCTAGGTTACTAATATCAGCATTGTAGTCAGAGCCACCCGGGGCGCCATCGGCACCTAAGGTATATAAATCATAGTCACCAGTTTCACCTGGGCTGATATATTGATAATCATTTTGCCACGGGTCTTTAGGCAACTTGGGAATGTAACCGCCTTTTTGCCAGTTTTTTGCTTCTGCACCGGTCGTGGGTTTTTCTACTAATGCTTGTAATCCCTGATCGGTAGTTGGATATTGGAAATTATCTACGCGGTACATTTGCAGTGCGCTTTCAAGTGCGCGGATATCCTGTTTAGCTTTTACGACACGTGATTTATCTACATTGCCGATAACGTTAGGTGCGACAATTGACGCTAAAATTCCTAATATGACTAACACTACGATCACTTCGATAAGCGTAAAGCCAGTATGTTTTTTCATTTTAGTTTCTCCGTTAAATAACATTCTAAAATTATTAACTTACCAATTGATTCATTTCAAATAATGGCAACATGATGGCTAGAACAATCATGAACACCAGACCACCCATAAAAACAATCATAAGTGGTTCAAATAGACTTAATGTGGCAGATATAATTGTTTTTAGTTCACGTTCCTGTTGTGTGGCTGCGCGTTCCAGCATGGCCTCTAAATTGCCAGTTGCCTCACCACTGGCAATAAGATGCAAAGTCATAGGTGGAAAATGTTTTGAGCTTTCCAACGAGCTATGAATGCTTGCTCCTTCCCGTACATTAACAGCAGCATCATTAATGGCTTTTTTCATTGGCAGGTTAGGCACTACTTGGGATGAGATTTTTAGTGCTTCGAGAACAGGTACACCTGATGCGGTTAGAATACTTAAAGTGCGTGCAAAACGAGAAGTATTTAGACCGCGTATTAACTTACCCATAATCGGCAATCTTAATTGTAATGCATGCACTTTACTTTTAAATGAATGTGTTTTCATTAAATAGCTAAACGCAAACAAGCCACCCACAATAGCAATAATCCAGTACCACCAAGTGGCGCGCAAAAAATCGCTAGTTGCTAACAGTATTCTAGTCGGCAAGGGTAATTCATTACCCAAATCAGCAAATACTTCAACTACCTGAGGCACAACATAAGTTAATAAGCCCACAACTACCGCTATACATATAATTAGTAGGATGACCGGATAGACAAGAGCAGTAGTGACACTCTGTTGCATCTCCTGTCTGCTTTCAGTGTAGTCTGCTAAACGTTCAAGGGGGGGGGGGGGGGGGGGGGGGGTTACTTTTGAACGCACACCTAGAATTGTGCGCGTAACGTGTGCTTTTTCAGATTGTTTGGCACTCGTTCTTAGTGCTTCTTCAAGTGGTGTACCTGCTTGTAGTAGTGTGGCCAGTTGGCGTGTGAATAAGGCAAGTTCACTTGAACTCATGCGTTTGCCGAAAGAAAACAAAGAGCGTTGCTTGGTATCGCGATCTTTGCGTGCAATAGGATTAATATCAAGTGGTGTTAATCCTTGTGAACGTAATGACTGTCGAGCAGATTTAGGGCTGTCGCCCTCGATGACACCTTTTTTTTGGCGTCCTACATCATCTAGAGCACTGTATTCAAAAGCAGGCATGATAAATTACTGCTTAATTTTCTCGCGTGACTCGCATCACTTCTTCAAGTGTGGTCTTACCTTGTAACACTAAGCGGATGCCATCCTGGCGAATACTTGGTGACAGTTTTCTTGCGTATTCTTCTAACTCTTGTTCTGCGCCAATGTCGTGAATCATGCTGCGGAAAGTATTATCGAGAGTGATAAATTCATAAATACCTGTGCGACCTACATAACCACTATGATTACAACTTGGGCAACCTTTCGCGGAGTAAATAGTTGGTGCTTCAGTTGCACCGGAACCAAATTGGGCCAGGTTTAATTGTTCGTACTCCATAGAGTTTGCAGTATGGGGCTCTTTGCAATCATTACATAACACGCGTACTAAGCGTTGCGCCAGTACACCTAACAAACTTGATGCAAGCAAGAAGGGTTCGACACCCATATCACGCATACGCGTAATAGCACCAACTGCAGTATTGGTATGTAAAGTAGAAAAAACTAAATGCCCCGTTAAACTTGCTTGCACAGCAATTTGAGCTGTTTCCAGGTCACGAATCTCACCTACCATGACAACATCTGGATCCTGACGCAGGATGGCACGTAACCCGCGTGCAAATGTCATATCAACTTTATTATTCACTTGGGTTTGGCCAATACCATCAAGAAAATATTCGATTGGGTCCTCAACTGTGAGGATATTGCGTGATGATGTGTTTAGTTCACTAAGGGATGCATACAAAGTTGTTGTTTTCCCTGAACCAGTCGGGCCAGTGACCAGGATAATGCCATGCGGCTTAGTGATTGTATTGTTTAACTTGGTGTGTAAATCCTCAGTCAAACCAAGGTGAGAGAGATCCAAACGTCCAGCTTGTTTATCAAGTAAACGCATTACTACACGTTCGCCATGCCCTGATGGTAACGTGGATACACGTACGTCTACAGGTCTGCCAGCAACACGTAATGAAATGCGGCCATCCTGAGGTAATCTTTTTTCAGCAATGTCTAAATTCGCCATTACTTTGATACGTGAAACGATGAGTACACCGGTATTCTTTGGTGGCTGTAACACTTCTCTAAGTACACCATCAACTCGCAAACGAATAGATAAACGTTGCTCAAAGGTTTCAATATGAATATCAGACGCATTTTCACGCACAGCTTGAGTCAATAATGCATTCAATAAGCGAATAATAGGTGCATCATCGTCTGCTTCCATTAAATCCTGAGGTTCCGGAATTGAATCTGCGAGACTTTCTAAATCCAGGTCGTCACCCAGATCTTCCATCATGGCTAACGAACCATCAGCACCACTGTCATAAACTTTAGTTAACAGTTCATCAAACTCTTCTTTTTCAAGAGATTTAAATGCAATCGGTGCACCCAGGAAGCGCTGGATTTCTTTGATTGCATTCATTTTCACATTAGGTCGTTGAAAAACAATAATGCGACCATTAATTTCATTACCTACTAACACACCATGGCGTTTAGCAAAACTATAAGGAGGGCGGCGTGTTTCTAATGATGTTGCCATGGTTAACTTTACTTAGTTGAACTCGGCGCTTGCAGCTGCAAATCACTATTTGATGTTGGTGGAGGATTTTGCACCTTCTCAGGTAACTGAGTCACCAAATCATTAAGATCAGGGAAGCGGGCAAAATTATCTTTAATTAAACCGCGGTCTTCAATTTTAGATTCTAATTGACGTGCACGCAGATAATCATACTTTGTTTCCGTAGCTAAGGTTGAGCTGCTTCCATCACGCAAAATAACTGGGTGGATAAACACCATAAGGTTTTGCTTGGTTTTAGTGGTTGATGTGGAACGAAATAAATTACCAAGCAATGGGATATCACCTAATAGTGGTGTTTTCGTTACGGTATCTCGATAATCGTCTTGAGTTAAGCCACCTAAAACTAATATTTCATTATCATCCACCATCACTGATGTACTAATTCTTCTTTCATTAGTAATAATATCTGAAGCAATACTTGAGCTGGATATATTTGATGATTCCTGTTCAATGGTCAGCCTTACACTATCTCCCTCATTAATTTGAGGAGTAATTCTTAATGTAATACCTACGTCTTGACGTTCAATGGTTTGAAACGGGTTCACTGCGGAATCTGTACCACTGCCTGTATTAGTAAATTGTCCTGTAATGAACGGAACATTTTGTGCAACAACTATCTCAGCTTCTTCATTATCCAGTGTAACTAATGTAGGTGTAGAGAGAATATTTGTTGATGCATCTGATTCTAATGCTCTCAATAATATGCCCCATTGGGTTGCACCTTCTAGGTCAGCACCACCCAGGTTTAAACCTTGGCCAGCTAAACCTGCGCCAGTACTGATACCATCTGTAAGTAACGATAAAATATTACCTGAGTTGATTGAGGCAGCTGCAGGGCCTGTTTCACCATCCGAAGGAATAATAAAACCTTCCGCACCTAATTCTTTAGTAAGGTCATTGGAGACTTCAGCAATCACCGCTTCTACTAATACTTGTGCACGTCTCACATCTAACTGGCTAATAATTCTGCGTAAGCTATCAAAGCGGGCAGGGGGCGCAGTAATAATTAATGCGTTATTAGTTTCATCAGCCTGAATATTAATTTCATTATTAGATGTACCTGGAGAAGTATTACCTTCAGCATCTTCAAAGTCAGAAACACCTTGTAGAATAGGAGCGATTTCTTCGGCGGAAGCATAGTGTAGATATACCACTCTGGTATTACCGGTACCTTCAATAGGTGTATCTAGATGTGCAATTAAACCGCGAATACGCACACGTGCGGCACTGTCACCAGATAATAAAATGCTGTTTGTTCTTTCATCCGCTGCCAATGTTGGTGCACCTGGAGTCTGAGCTGACTGGGGATTGGCTGTCTTAAGAGAATTTAATATTTGGACAACTTCACTTGCTGACGCATGTTGCAGGGGAATGACTTCAATTTCTTGTGCGTCCGGTTGATCTATTTTGCGGATAATTTTTTCAAGCCGGGCAATATTTGCACCTCGATCTGATATCACTAGCATATTGCTGCCAGGGTAGGCAGCTAAATGACCTTGTTGTGGCACCAATGGACGCAAGATAGGTACTAATTGAGCCGCCGCAACATTGTCTACTTCTATGACACGAGTGACGAGTTCATCTCCCTTTGAACCAGAAGCATTCGTTACTACTGATCCGGCACCCTGTTTAGCATTGACGTCAGGTAAAATCTTAATCACTTCACCTACTTCAACTGTGGCAAAGCCATGTACCTGAAGCACGGATAGAAAAACTTCGTAGATTTCTTTCTTATCCATAGGACGGGCAGACACTACGGTTACTTTTGCTTTTACACGTGGGTCAATTACAAAGTTTTTACCGGTAATCTCTGCGACAGTCTCTATAAATGATTGTAGATCCGCGTCTTTGAGGTTAAGAGTGACACCGGTTTCGGCAAATGAAGTACTCGAAAAAATACAACTTAAGAGCAGTACAAACGCAAGAATAGGGGATGTTATGTACCTATCCTTGTTAAATTTGATCATTCTCGTCATCATTTTATTTTCGATCATCAAATATATTCTATGGGAATTTCGACCTAAATACTCGCTAAACTAACGTGCTAACAGTAGATTATCGAATACATATGTAATGTTTGTGTGGATATGCGAATAAGTGGTCTATTCTAGGTTATGAAGTAAAGTGATCTCGCTGCCTGCACGCATAACGGTCATTTGTAGCTCAGATGCACTAACTAGTTTCTGGAATGCCTGAGTCGCTTTATTAGGGTTATCTAGCTCAATTTTGTTAATTGCGGTAATGACGTCATTCTCCATCAGGCCCAATTCATCAAACAGCTCGGTAGAATTGCCGTTAGGTTTTACCCTGTAGCCCATAAATTTGCCGGTTTCTTCATCGTTAGCGCTGCTTATAGAAATATACTTAGCTAGTGATGATGGATTTTTAGTCAATTGCTGTTTCAATGTAGCTAGAGAAGGTGTCGCAGATGAGTTTGCACTTGCCGAAGCCGATCGAATACCAGAAGCAGGACTCGGTCTGCCTGAATTATTGAGCGTGGTGTTAACGGGCAGGTTGGCCGTGTTGTTAGTATTAAATCCATTTTTTGATGCCTTAGGTAGCGATAGTTTCTCGGTACGCCCAGACCGGCTTAGCAACACATAATTAGGGAAAACTGAATGTAATGTTACACCTGAAGTAATCTCTTCATCTATTTGATAAAACTTATGTTTTTTGGTTTCATTTTGAATAATTGCAAAGCCCTCTCCAGCACCTGTTGCTAACACTCCACTCAAGGTTAAATTTAATGAAGTATCGGGCGCATTTTTATCAACCAAAACAGTACTATCGGCAACCGACGCTTTACCCATAAGGTGAAGACGTGCAATCTGGGAACCATAATCAGGTTTAGGGGGTGGGGGCTTAACAAGTTTTGGTGCATTAGTAGTAGCTCCGGTTTGGGCTACATTTGTATCATCATTGCCTGAAAATAAGCTCCATACTAGTTTGGCTGAGCTAATAGCAATTAGTACTACTAATACATAGCTCAATATGCGCGGCAACAGCGTAGTGTTGCGCTGCAAAATTCCAGGCAGTTGTTGAGCAATGCTGATCATAATATGAAAGTTAGAATAGGCTTATGATCAGAAGTTTACTTAAATTATGGCTTAAATTCAGAGATTTCCCGATGAGGTAGATATTTCCCTGTGTCAGGACTTAAATAATGAGTGTGCTTGACATAAGTGCCTGTTTTAACGTAATGTTCGCGGCCCATAAGCACTGTTGAAGAACAGTGTTCTCTACGATTCAGCGATTCAATTTGTCCCCATCGTCTAGAGGCCTAGGACATCGCCCTTTCACGGCGACAACAGGGGTTCGAATCCCCTTGGGGACGCCATTTGGGGGAACACCCCGCCTAAGACATAGATACCTGACATATCTCCTTGACCCGTAAAACAAATTTGGTCATTTTTATCTCGTTCTACATTTAATCCATTGGGTAATAATTTCTTTAAGGCCTGGTTAGCCCGAGTCGTGTGTTTAGTCAGTAATTCCGTTATATCGTCAGCACATTGCTTCGAAAATTCCGTCAGCGAATTTAAAGTCTCAATATTAGTAACAGATGACTTTTCTATATCACTTAAAGTGAATTGTAGTTGATCTATTTTTTGTTCAACTTGTTTGAGTCGACTGATTATTGATTCTAACGGGCCAGCATCGGTTATCGCATTGACAAGGTGATGTTGTTGCTTTTCCAGTGATGCAAGCTCCTTTTTCATTATGACAATTTTATCAGGGCTATTTTTTTGTTCTTGCAGAAACTGTCGGCGAGTTTCTTTAATTAGATAATTACGGTGCTCAGAATTGCGGATTAGCTGCTTAATCTCATTAACGATTGACTGATCTGCAAGTTTTTGAGGGACTTGGACATTATGTCCACAAATTGATTTTCCCCGTTTGTTGTGTGTTGCACACATGTATACGTGCTTCTTATTACTGCCAGCACGTGTGGCAACAAAATTGTTACTACATTGTGGGCATCTCAACACGCCAGAAAGTAAATAACGTGCCTGTCGCTTGTGATGAGGTCGACTTAATAAAGTACCGTTATTGGCACGCAAATATTGTTTACTTGCTGACATAAATCGTTTTTGAACAGCCTTCCAAGTTGCTTGATCAATGATGCGCAATGACTCGTTTTGATATTCAATGATTTCATTAGAGTCAGATTGTTTTACTCTCACACGCACTTGACCATGGCGATCTTCATTTCGGTAACGACCCCACACAGCTTTTCCGATATACCTTTCATTAAGTAATATAGATCTAACAGTTGAAGGGGACCAACCTAATTTACCACCACGTGGAGGTGGAGGGGAAACACCATCAAAATATTTATCTAATAATGCCTGGTCATTTCTATTAAGTACTTTTGCAATTTTAGTTTGACTATAGTCATGACTAAACATTAAAAAAATATTTTTGATGACGCTAGCTTCCGTGTCATTGATTTCTAGTTCGACATGAGAACGTTCTTCACTAGGAATGTAATTTTGTCCTTTAATAAATTTTATCCGTTGACCATTTTTGCCTATATGTACTGCAAAGTAGCCATAAACGCGTCCACCGCAATGCTGTCCTTGTATAAAGCGTGATTTCATTTTAGCGCGTGTATTGATTTTACATTTATGTCTATATTCAGCTGAGGCGAAATTTTCAAATGATGTGATTAATTGGTCATAATTGTCGCGTGGGTCAATGATGTGATTATCACGCACGTAAGCGACTTTTACATTGTTATAGGCAAACTCTTTAAGCCATTCACTAGATTCCAGAAATTGTCGACCGAGACGAGAATTCTCTGTACATACAACGATATCGAATTCAGATAGTGAGCGAAGCAAGTCGCGATATGCAGGGCGATTTGCGAATTCACCGCCTGAGATTGCGTCATCAATATAAATATGTTGAAGACTTATGTTCCAATTCTTGTTATTTATATAGCTTAAGCAATCATTCTTTTGAACAACAACAGATTTATCTTCTTGTTGAGTGGCATCAGATTCTGATGTGCTTTTACGACAATAGACTGCGGCTCTCACTATTATACTTTTCCTTCGATCATTTTGGGCATATGTAGATTCATCACTCTTATGAATTCTTCAACTGCTGTTTCTTTCGTATTATCAGATTTTAGTAATTTTTTATTTTCAGAAATTTTGATATCTAATTGTTGATGAATATCTCTTAATTCTCGCTGTAGGCGAAGTAAGTAAGCTACACAGCCACGCAAATTACCTTCCTCTGAAAATTGGCCTCGTTTAACGACTTCATGTCGTGTCACTACATAAAGTAATTTAGTGAAAGCGGCTTGTTCTATTAATTCTAATTCTAAGCTATTTGGATGCTTATTTAGCAATGTTTTTAAGGTACTCATATGCTCTGTCAGAAGCTTGTATTCCCATGATCTTTTATTAAATGAGTAATTCTTAATGTTAGTAGCTTTTATACCAACAGAGAATTTCACATTGCTTATTCGACCATTACTTGGACTAGTCTTTTCAATTTTTGTGCGTTTTCTGGATCGTCCATTGTCATAAATACGATTATTTAATTGTGACTTTTGCATACTTAATCTTAGCACCCTGATTTAGGTGTTTTATTAATACTTTCATACACTTGTCTTGGTAAAAAAGTTATTTAGTCTCCATGGGGTCTTAACCGTAATTCCCAAATTTTTTAAGAAAATCAAGGTTTTCTCAACAAGTGCTTTTGCAACTATTTTTTCTTTGTTCATGTGTTAACACTTTTGTCCAAGTTAAAAGGGAATATCATCATCAAAAGGGTCACTTACTTGTGATTGTGCAGTTTGATTCTGGTTAGTGTTTTCAGAAGGTTTAGCAGAAAGTGATAAATAAACCTGGTTATCCTTAGTCTGTTTCTTCCAGCCTGCCAATTCATATTTGATCCCACCAATTGTTAAATCACCACAGTAATCAGGGTGAGAATCCTTTTGTTTGTATGAGTTCTTAAACAATGCTCCATAATATTTATTGCCAGCCACAGTAACTCTCCCTACACATGGTAAATATAGATAGCCACGCCAGGCGTGTTAATTGAAGGCAAAAAAGTGGCTTAATTGGCACGTGTGGCGTGTTATTTCTTAATAATTGGCACGTGAGACGTGTTAATAAAGACTTAATTAACACGTGAGGCGTGCTAATGTGACACGCGTACCGTGTTAATTTTTTTTGTTTACTGTAAAAATTGATAGGCATTTTTATAGGGGTCCTCATACTGGTCAGGAGATTTCCAAGCACCTGGTGCACTGTTAGTAGCTTTTACATCCAGTACATCATCTCGATCGTCAATAGATTTAAACGTCAGAGCATACAGAGCAGGGCGACGATAGCCCCCAACTTTTGTTCGCATGATAAGTCCGCAGTTTAATAACTCTTTTTTAGCCTTGTTTAACGTGTCACGTGATACCCAACCTTTCTTTTTCATAAAAGACCAAGTTGCTTGCATATGGCCGTTATTAAATCCTGAATATTGCGACCCTATATCAAGCAATAACTTGACAGCATAAGGCGATAGTTTTGAAAAGTTATCGTGATTAAGTATCTTCATCGGTATTGCAAGAAATTGATCTGATTTTCCTTTCCCTGTTAGTCGAACACGCTTGTTTGGCACAATGATTTTCTTTCCATTCAGCTAATATAATTGCTGCAAGTTCATCCAAAAATGCCTTTATATTTGGCTCCATTATCTGGTTGCTACTGAGGAGCGGTACTTATATTTATTTGCATGTTCTATAGCAGTATTTATATCGTCCTCGGTATATAAGCGACGCCCTAACGAATCTGTCATTGGTGTAATTACACCCTTGTCCACATAAGATTTCAGTGTCCGCTTATCGACGTTGACTAACCTAGCTGCATCTTTTGAGCTATAAAATGTTGTATTCATGGATACATTGTGCATCACCATTTATAATAGATGTGTTGATTTAAAAACTCGGAAGATTCAAACACTTATGGTGTCTAGCGCATCACTGCATTCAAATTTGGAAATAATTGATATCTGCTTAGCTTGCAATTTGACAGAGATGCAATTGCAACGACGTATAGGTTTGATGTGGAATCGAGATGTAGCTGTTAATAGCTATGATCATGCCTTTACTTTACCAATTGATCATAGGGTAGGTGACGTGCTTGATGATCCTATTCAAATCGCAAACGCGATTGGTATTTATACGGCTAACCGTTATTACGCTGAAAATCGTTTGGATGAGTTCCTAGAAATAGCTCGCATACGTCGAGAGCATGGAAAGAACCTATACGCAACGCATCAATCCAGTGCAGACATAATTCGTGAAAAGATTATTGCAAAACGGGAACAACGGAAAAATGATTTCCTTGGTAACCTTTGGGAATGGCAGAAGAAAGCAATTGACATTGATTGATTCAAATTGTTTTTAGCTTACTCTATCTATAAAAAATGATACAAACACCTACATACGAGAAAATGTACAAGGAGTATGAAACTACTGGTTCAATCTCGTACGAAAATTTCTCAAAACGAAGAAGAAACGCATTTACATTAGGAATTTTTATAACAATTTACTGTTTAGCTGGTGGTTGTTTGCCCGAAGGATTGTGGGTGGGTGGAAACAGTCTAAGAATTCAATATGGTGAAGTAGTTTTAGTCTCAGTTGTTTTAATATTTTTGTATTTCTATTTTAGATTTGATCAAGCTAAATTGCCCTACGATTTCTTTTTCAATCAAAGTAATAAGTTTATATGGTCTAAAATAAAGCATGATGAACGAATAATGCCGATTCTAATGGATATGCTTAAAGAACATATGAATAACACATCAGGCGATGCAAATATGAGAAACATAATTCAACAAGTTGGCGAGGTTCAAAAGGCAACTTTTGATATTGAAAGAGGAGTTCTTTCTTCACAGGATAATAAACTATCATTAAAAATTAACGTTAAGCATATCGAAGGAACATTCGGTGGTTATGGAAGTGGTATATCTATTTCTTCTGTGAGTTATAGCGATCTCTTAAAAAAAATTGTTAGGCCAGGTTATTGGTCTCTATTGTATCGAAGTGATGCACTGTTAGAGTTAGGAGTGCCAAATCTTGTATTTTGGCTTACTACATTTTCTATATTTGTTAGATTGGTTTTTATCCCGCAATGTCCAGAAATCACTTAAAGTAAAGCTTTCAATTAGGATTGCAGTATGGAAGTTATTTTTGGTTTAGCAATCGGTATCGCAGGTGTAATAATTACTGGAGCGCAATGGTATTTAATGCACCAGCGGCATCAACATGATGTTAATCTGGAAAATCAGAGATTTGAACACGAAAAGGAATTAGCTAGGTTTAGAAAAAACTTGGATATGTTCGAAAAACGTTGGCCTCTTTACGAAGCGCTTAGCGGGTATGCTGCATCCGCTATTTTAGATGGTAAGTTAGATAAAGAAATGTATAGAACGTTTTTAAGTGCTAGCCGTGGAGCAGAATTTTTATTCGATTTGGAGATTGAAAAACTATGCAAATCAGTTACTGATCATTCAATTGATTGGTTTTTAGCGCGTGGAAAAATGGAACGTGGAAATCTTAGCGATGAAGATTACCAAGAATGCTCAAGTAAAGATGAAGAACACCTTGAGTTTTTTCAAGATTTATTAGATGACATGCCGAAAATATTCATGAAATATATGCGTACTGATTTCAACATTTAATCTTGGGAAGCCCTGCATTAACACAGGGCTTTGGGGTAGGGACACGTACTGGCTGATACGTGTGTATTTATTTTGTCAGAAAATATATATTTAAGATATAAATTACGCACAAATATCGTTCCTATGCTTTGTTATTGCCAGTAGACTCATCACAAAACTTAAATGTTACGCCTGAGCTTTTTAATGCATTTAAAAAAGGTTCAACTGCAACAGTGTCTTCATATTCGATATATAATCCATGAATAAGCTGGTCTAAAACAAATTCTTCTGGGTCTTCAATTTCAGGAATTTTTTTTAAGTTATTTATCAATAAGTCCAAATTTATATTTGGTTGGATAACTGGTATTTCTATCATTTTTTTCATACATCTTAATCTGATTAATATTTGCTAGTCTTTTGAATTTCTGGTTTTTCTTCAATTAGTTTATCTACGACAGCATCAAGATCATCAGCTAGGTCAAGTGTAGACTTGCCTTCGTCTTTAAGTTTATTAATTATATTTCTATAAAGTGATAAACTAATTTTCTTTATCTCATAATCTTCACGGAAATCAGGGTCATTAATCTCTTCGTATATATCCTGATATGCTTCCCATTCATCTATTTTCAACTCGTCTTTTTCAGATAATTCGTCCAAATAATCAGAAATATATTTTTGGGCATCATTATGCTTTAAACCTTTAGATATTTTTAATCCGAAAAATTTATAACATTCTTTTTGCATTGCGGATGCAGGCCTATTATTCCATTTTTCTAAATTTTCTGTATTTCGGAATAATTTGTCTACTTCATGACGGCCTTTAGATTGGTTCATATTATTAAATGGGACTTTAAAAAATTTTAAAATTTCTTCATTTCTTTCTTCTATAGGTTCAAATAGTCCGATAATATCCGACGCTTCACCTTTCGTAGGCTTACCACCTGAAAGTGTTAAGCCAATTCTTTCTATTACTTCTAGTTGGCTATCAGTAACATCGTCAAAAAACCAAGCAGGAAAGGATGATGGCTCACCAGATGCTTTTTCTTTTTTTGCTTGATTCCATCGCTCATTCATCCATTCATAATTTTCATTTAAAATCTTTTCTTCTTTTGATTGCTTTGAGCTTTTCTTATTAGATGCAGAATTTGGTTTATTGATATTTACATATATAAAGAAAGCAACTGCAATTACTAATAAACCAATTATTATTTCCATTGTTGATACTCAGGTAAAATCAGTGATATTTATGTTAGTTATCTGAACTATCTGTATTTTCACTTTTCATATGGTTTGCAAGCCATGTTAGGAAACCGCTGTATATTGCCGCAGCCAGTGCAGCTACAAAAACGTATTCGTTTACTCCCCTTGATTCCAGTATTTCATGTATTTTAGGGTTATCAGAATTAGCTAAATGCAGTGAGAACTCATAAATAGCAGCTCCGTAACCCATCTCATAAATTACGGCAAAACCTAACACCAAAAGAGCAGAATTGAGAATCTTAGGGCTGAATTCTTTTTGATAGAGCTCAGGGTGCTTATAAGCGATGAAAGTTATACCGCTAACTGCTGCCAATAATAAACCAATGATTAAATTTTCCATGTAACTATCTATGACAACAATATTGTGTGATGTTATATGCCATTAACTACAGCTCTTTTAGTTTTTTTATGAATCTATTATATTTCATGGAGACGACTCTTTCGCAAAGCAATGAATTTCTTTTCAGAAGTCTTTTGTCTTCAGAGATTAGCCAATTAGCATAATAACAGGCCGCATCACTGATGTAGGCATCATTTATATTCTTTGAATTGCCTTTGTGTTCTTTATATGTATTTCCGCTTCCAATCGAATCACAAACTGCCATATTTACGTTACCAACTGTATTACCTACATGCTTAATCGGAAAATAATTTGGTATTCTCTTGAATGGGGATTTAAATAACTCTTCAGAAACCGACCTTGGCATTATGATGGTTAATTTATTTGATAGGATAGAAGTTGAAATCAACTTTCTAGTGATATTATCTTCTCTTAGTAAGTCATATATATTTGTATCTAGAATTACATTCATACTTAAATTCTGTCACGTCTATTTGGAATTCTTAAATCAGGTTTAACATACGTCGGTCCTCTGTATGAAGACTTACAAGAGTTACATTTCCAAAAATCATTTTTCCCGCCTTGCAGTCTAACTAATTTGTTATCAACGTCGTAACATATTTGACAAAAAGGGCCATCTTTAACTTTATCTTTAATTAACCAGTAACTTGGTTTTTCCCATACTACTTCTTGTTTTGTCGCTAATTCCGCTTCAAGTTCTTTTATTTTCTGCTTCAGTTCGTAATTTTCATCTTGTAGTTCAATTGCTGCTTCTCTAAGTTCCATAATTTTTTGTTGCGCCTCTAATGTGGCACCTTTTTTATAAGATCCATTATGTCTTTATATTTTGGAAGCATAATATTCATATGATAGTAGTTAAGTTGAGTGATTTATTGCTGATTTAGCCACCAATTAAATTTCGAAGTCTTTGGTAACTCTTTATGATAAATACTCCAGGTGCTACAACAATAAAGCCATAAAATAATGCTATCGATGCAACTATCCAATTATTTGATATGTACAAAACTAATGGAACCAATAAGAACAACCCTAAAATAACACCAACCAATGCTGCTCTTAAACGTGAAACACCATAAACCAGTACCTCCGGCTCTTGAAATTTTACCTTAACACCTTTTATTGTCGCAGAAAGCCAAATATGTGGAGTCTCTGATGATTCCGCAGCGTTTAAATAAGTAATATTTATTTTTTGTCCCCTGTTAAATACAGGGATTAAATATTCTCTCTGTCCTCTATAAATGTTCAATTGTGTATCAGTTGGGTCTTTTCCTTTTTCAACATGCAATTTTCCATTGTATTCGTCAGTCCATTGCAAGATATTAGGTGTACCAAGTACTTGTGTAGATTCTGTAAGAAGTTTGGTGTCGTTAGTATAAGTTTGAATAACTACATTCTCGTAATCATTTAGACTTTCATTACTCAACTCTATGGTTGATAGAAAAAGATGATCAACAACTCTTTCATTCCAGGTTACGGATACATCTCCAAAAACTTCATCTTGAGTTGATACACCTACTCGATTATGTGCTACGAAATAAGTGAACTTTCCTCGTTTATTAAGTATTTTTTGTGTGAAGAAAGCAGTCGATATTCCACCAAGGCCACCAAAAATTATTGAAAGATATTCGTTTTTTATGAGTTCAATGAGATCCATAGGATATTCTCAGGCCATTTAATAATGGTAACCATATGGAGGCTCTTGATCTGAATAGTTGAATTAGCATTCTCTTATATAGATTTGCATATCAATAATAACCTCAGCATTTTAGCAATATTTGTAAACTGTAACTAACAGTTGATTTGGTAACTGATATTCAGAATGACATTGTTTACTCGTTAAACTAATTCAAGGGTGAGACTATGGCGGATAAAGGCGTAGGTGAGGGGACATGTAGATAAGTAAGGCGGCCTAATAGACCGCCTTTTTGATTTTTATTTACTTGCTTAGGCCTAGTTCAGCTCTTATTAGCTCCAGATAGTGCCCACCCTGGATATTTAAATGGCTAATCGTCGAAGATAAACCCAGCATCTGACGTTCATTATTTGTAGTTCCAGCCTCGTTTATCATGGCGTTAGCGCAGGCTGTGATACAGTTAATTAAATCGGCTTGTTCCGACAGATACTCTTCTGCTAGAGAATTTTCTTTAAGATACTTTTTTACTTCTTTGATTTTACTCATAATAATCTCCTAATATTGGATGTGACATATGATTATGCCGCGTTTTTGGGAAGGATAATTCGGAGATTGAAAGGTATCTTTAGCCGGTGTTCTCCATTCGTGTACTCTGTTGGGGACGCCAATTTTCAAATTGGCCCGATTTTGCACTATGATTCAAGGTTCATCTCAACGCTCACCGTCCGGACCACCACTTACGGAAAGCATTATCCATTCACCGTTCTTCTGGAGGTACACTTCGCTCCAACGACCAGAGACGCTTTTTGAAGAGTTTGTTCCAGACTCGATTTCAGCCGTGTACTTGTAATGAACAACGCCAATGATGCCGTCGAAAATGTTGACGCCCAAAGGTTGCAGCTCATAGTTCAGGGTACGCGGGGAAGATGGTCCCACTGAAGCGATAGCCGCTTCGCGCTCGTGAAGTTTATCCTGGCCGGTGACCCAACCCGAATAATCCGA
>JGI12316J14372_10001927_pt1 | contig 24133 bp, 19 predicted proteins | sample MarCyaLeptolynsp_FD_14372 | JGI IMG/M metagenome (IMG submission 14372)
CGCGTCGACGCGATTTCCTACGAAACCAAGGTGACACGCTGGGGACTGCAGCAGCGCGGCGCCGACATTGATGATTATGAAACCGTCTATGAACTTGATCGTGGTGAGCTTTACCTTGCGCTTCACCACGAGACGTCTGATGAAGTCGTCGAAGCGCTGCAGGATGCCTTCAACTCAATGGTTCAAGACGGCACGCACGAAATGATCCTGAAACGCTACGGAATTACCTCCGTCACGTGAACGACAACAATGCTTGTTCACGTCAGGAACCGCTTGGGTCTGACTGGCTGCGGCTATTTAAAAGGACATTCTTGAGCCGCTCCGTTTCCTCGCTCAACGGTCGCGATTGCGACGATGCAATGTAGTATCCCTTGCCGGTCGAAAGTGTTCGCGTGTCCATTGCGACAAGCGATCCCGACGCCAGTTCGTCCTGTAGCAGGGGAAGCGCTCCAAGGGCGATTCCCTGACCTTTCAACGCCCTGCCGATTGTCTGATTGTAGCTTGCGCAATCAATGATCGGTCTTTCAAGAAACTCGGACCAGCCGGACCTCTGGATCCACACCTGCCAGTCGGTCCAGTTGGGAGCCATTCTCGCGAAATTCAAAAGTGCGGGCGCCTCGCCCTTTCGGGCTGTCTGTGCGGCCTCGATCACTTGTGCAGTTCCGACCGGGACGATCTCTTCTTCAAAGAGGAGATCCGCGTTCCAGCCCGAAAACCTGCTTTCGCCGTGCAGAATGACGAGATCGTGCTGCGGATTGAGCAGGTCACCCAGTTCGTCCGCGGTGATCAGGTTGAACAGGCAGGCCTCGTCAGAAAGAGCAAAGTCCCGCAACTTCGGTTGCAGCCAGAACGTNGCTAGCGCCGTGACGGACGCAATCCGCACGACGGGGTGAGACGGAACCTTGATCGTGCGCAGCGCCTGATCAAGGTAATCCAGCGTCATGCCTGTCTTTTCCGCCAGATATTCCCCGGCATCGGTCGGCACCAGCTTGCGGCCCTTTCTTTCAAACAGGTCCAGACCGAGCCAGTCTTCCAGTTGCCGGATGCGTTTGCTCACGGCCGCCTGCGTCACGAAAAGCTCGTCCGCCGCCTCTGTGAAATTCAGGTGCCTTGAAGCGGCCTCGAAAAAGACCAGCGTATCCAGCGGCGGCAACGATTTGCGATAGCTTTGCATTCCTTCAGGTTATCAACACGCCTGAGTTTTTCCAGACTTTTCCTAGACAATCACAGTCACCAATATTCCTTTCCGTGGGATTGAGGAGAATACACGATGGCAGAACTCGACTGGCACGCGGACCGGAGTGACCTTGACGGTCTGGCGCAACTGGACCGCTCACCGGACGACGACGGCATCGACCACGTTGCGGTTCGTGCCTATCGGCAAGCGCGCGTACGCCAGAAGATGGAGGAGTACGGTGTCGACGCGGTCATCCTGTCGGATCCGGTCAACATCCGCTATGCCACCGGNACGCGGAACATGCAGGTTTTTTCCATGCGCAACGCACCGTCGCGCTATCTGCTACTGACACAGGACCGTTCGATCCTTTTCGAATTTACCGGATGCCTACACTTGGCCGACGGCTTTGAAACCGTCGATGAAGTTCGGCCTGCGAAGACCGCGAGCTTNGTTGCAGCNGGCCCGATGATCGCCGAACGCGAACGTCTCTGGGGCGNNGAAATGGCCGACCTGATCCACGAACTGACGGGCAACAAGCACGCGACCGTCGGGTTGGAACGGCTGAACGCAGGTTCAAAATTCGCTCTCAAGGACGCCGGTCTCAAGATTGTCGATGCCCAGCAACCGGTTGAAATGGCGCGCGCGATCAAGTCGCCGGAGGAAATGAAATGCGTGATCGCTTCCCTGCGTGCCACCGAGATCGGGGTCGGCAAGTTGCGCGAGGCAATCCGGCCTGGACTGACCGAAGCTGAACTTTGGTCCGTGCTGCACAAGTCCGTCATCGAGCAAAATGGCGACTATGTCGAAACACGTTTGCTCAATGCAGGCGAGCGGACAAATCCCTGGTTTCAGGAAACCTCAGCAAGCGTCATTGGCGCAAACGATCTGATCGCGCTCGATACGGATGTCGTCGGCTGTCACGGCTATTACGCGGATTTCTCACGCACCTTTCATGCCGGCCCGGATCAGCCCAGTGCAGCTCAAAGGGAGCTTTACAAGGTCGCCTACGAACAGGTGCACCACAATATGGATATCCTCTTTCCGGGCATGACCTTTCGCGAATATGCCGACAAGGCGTGGGACATTCCGGAAAAATTCTACGCCAACCGGTACTATCTCTCCGCACACGGTGTCGGCATGACGGGTGAGTATCCCTACCTCTATCACCACGGCGACTTCCCGGACGCCGGCTATGACGGTTTCCTGGAGCCCGGCATGACCCTCTGCGTGGAGAGTTTTATTGGCGCGGACGGCGGCCGCGAGGGNGTGAAGCTTGAGCAGCAGGTTTTGATCACTTCAAACGGGATCGAGCTCTTGTCCAAATTCCCGTTTGAGGATGAATTGCTGGCNTAGNCAATGTCACTCCCATGCGAAAAAAACAGGGCGAANGCACCAACCAGGATNAGGCTCACCGCCCAAACCCTGTCCAGATTGAACCAGGCCTTTTGCAGAAACGACAAACCGAGCCAGGAATANACACCAAAGGCCAGCAACCCGCCGGCNACCGCCATGGCAAGCGTATGAACTGCTGCGACCAATAATGCCATGCGGATGTCGGCCGCCATAAGCGCGCCCGCTGCCAAATGACCCGGATCGCTCTGGATCGAGCAAATGCCGAGGTAAATTGGAACAAGCATCAAGCCGGCACCGTGGGCGATCGCGACCAGAAAAGACCAGATCCCGAGTTTGGCCGGAGAGATCCGCGCCAGGAACCTGGGGTGCCGATTGGTAACAAGCAGATAGATCCCAAGCCCTATAACCAGGAGTGCTGCAAATATGCGGATCTCCCGCTCCAGGCTGACCAGAGCAATCATCGCTGAAAAGGGCAACAGGATCGCAAGCATGGCCAGCATGTGTCCCGCCGCCAGAGACAGCAATGCGCGCGGCAAAGCCTGCGTGCGCTGCTCCATCAGCGCAGCGGACACGGCAAGCGGCCAACCCATGCCGGGATTGAGGCCGTGATAGAGACCGGACCCGATGACGGCCAGCCAAAGGGCCGTCACGCTCGCGCTGTCCAAGATCTAGACCGAGGGATAGCAGAAACTGTCTGTCGAGCAGTCACCGCCTTCGAGCCTGATCTGATGGGAGCGGTAGCCATCTGGAAACTCGACCCAGAAATCCTTGTCCAGCTCCAGGCCACCACCAGCGCCTGCCCTTGCCATGACCATGGCGGCACCTCTTTCTCCCGGATAGAACTGATCGTCCCAGGTCGAATAGAGTGAATTGGTCCAGTAGACCCGCTGCCCGTCACGGCTGATCTCGACCATTTGCGGTCCGTAGCCGAAATCCTGGCCATTGGGGTGCTTGGTCTTCTTGACGATGCCACCGAGTTCAACCTTGCCGGCAAGCTTTGGGTTCATGGGGTCGGAGACATCGTACTGATGCATTTCTCCCGTGCCCCAGCAAGCGACATAAAGGAATTTGTCATCCAGGCTAAGATCGATGTCGGTGACCAGTGGAGGCACGGCCGAAAACCCCTTCAGAAGTTCCGGCAGGTCATCCGGATCAGCGGGCTGCGGATCGATGGTGACCGTTTTCTTGGCTTCGAACGTCCCGTCATCGTTACGCCACCACGTGAAAATTGCACCTTGAAGATTGGTCGTATCCACGACGACCCCGCAGAAACCATATTGTTTGGCCGGATCGTGCGCGGGTCGAATCTCCAGCGCCATCTGATGGTTTTCACCAAGATCAATGGTTTGGATGTTCTTGCGCGCACGCAGGTCCCAGAAATGGAGACTGTGGCCGTATTTGTTGGACAAGAGATCTTCAGGAACAAGCCCGTTTTCAAACTGCGGCGGCAGCGCCCATTCGGACGAGACCATGTAGTCGCGCGGCAGGTTCCACCAGAAATCGTAGTGTTTGTCCTGTATACCCCTGTCCATCTCGTAGCGGCCGAGAATTTCGAAGGTCTCGCAATCCATTATGAAGATGCCGGGAGGCCCGTCAGTGCCGTCTTCCCCTCCGCCTCCAAGGGTCGAGACGTAAATTCCTTCCGGTCCGCAGTGGATCGTGTGCGGGCGTGAGTAGCCGGTCTTGGCGAACACCTCTTCCGGTTCGATGATCTTGTGGATCTTCGCCTGCAGGGGTTCCTTGACGTCGACAACGTATATGCGCGAAGACCGGATGCCGGGAATGATCAGATAACGGCGTTCCAGAAAAGCGTGACCGCTCAAGGGTGACAGCGCAGAGGAGCAGGCGTTCCAACCGAAATGATGGAACTCATCGCCCTTGTTCGGCATCATGACCTTGTGCACGATCTTTCCGTAGTCGGCACTGTCGGGATCGACATTCACAACGGCAAGCCCGTCCGGCTGACTAAAGTCCGGACTTAGCATCAAGGTGAAGGCCAGCTTCTCAACCGGCGCTTCCATTGCCATTTGCGCCGTCGGATAAAAACTCGGATCTGGTCTTAAGTTCATGTCGTCCTCCCTGAATTGCGACATTTACCAAGACGGGACACTTGCCCTTTTTGCTTTTTCGTTCCCGCGAATTCCTTTTCTTGCCAATGCCCCCCGCGTCCCAGCCTTTGAAGGAGCGGATCTTGCAGGGGTTCAAGCTGCTTTGGCGGTAAGAATGCCCGACCAACAGGTTTTGGTCGAGAGCAAAAAAAACTACAAACTTTGCCCGAGAGCCAAAAAACATCCAAGAAAACGGCTCTTCTCAGATTCTGATACTTCAAATCGGATCGTGAGGACAAAAAAATATCCCAGGGGTCAGCATGCCCTAGGAAAACATCACGGAACGTCCTATTTAATCGTAACATTGCGATGAGTTCGGTCATACGCACCGGTTCGCTCGTCGCCCGCTGCAATCCAATCCGCACCGGAGAGCCTTCCTGATGAGCGAGACCTTGACCTATACCCCACCGAATGTCTGGACCTGGGAGCAGCCGAATGGCGGCGAGTTTGCCAGCATCAACCGGCCGGTGTCCGGCGCGACACACGACAAAGACTTGCCGGTCGGTGATCATCCGCTGCAGCTCTATTCCCTTGCGACCCCGAACGGCGTCAAGGTGACGATCATGCTGGAGGAGCTCCTTGCCCTCGGGCACAAGGAAGCCGAATACAATGCCTGGCTGGTTCGCATTAATGAGGGCGACCAGTTCTCGAGCGGTTTTGTCGGAGCCAACCCCAACTCCAAGATCCCGGCGCTTGTCGACCACAGCACAGAGCCCACCACCAGGGTGTTCGAATCCGGTTCGATCCTTCTTTATCTCGCCGAAAAATTCGACGCCTTTCTGCCGAAGGACCCTGCCGCACGGACGGAAACGCTGAACTGGCTGTTCTGGCAAATGGGCTCAGCACCCTATCTCGGCGGCGGTTTCGGACATTTCTACAAGTATGCGCCGGAAAAGTTCAAATACCCGATCGACCGCTTCACCATGGAAACCAAACGGCAGTTGGACGTGCTTGAAAAAGCACTGGCTGAACGCCCGTACATTGCCGGAGACGAGTACACGATCGCCGACATGGCAATCTTCCCCTGGTATGGCGGTGTTGTTCTCGGACGTCTTTACGACGCCGCGGAGTTCCTGGCCGTCGACGACTACAAGAACGTCAAGGCCTGGGCCGAGAAGATCGATGCCCGCCCGGCGGTCGTACGCGGCCGCAAGGTCAACAAGGTCTGGGGCGAGGAACACGAACAGTTTCCGGAGCGCCATAGCGCAGACGACCTGGAGCCGAAGCCGGCGGTTGAATCAGCTGCGGAATAATCCCGGTGGCACCCCGCACATGGGCTTTCCTGCCTGCGTGCGGGTGCTTATCAAACAGGATATTGAGCTTCTGCGCCGGCAACGCTTTCCGGATTTTCCGGAAGATCAGGCGTTCAAAGATGAGAGCCGCGCGGCCAGTTCTTCTGCGGTCATCAGGTCAGCGCACTTTTGTTCCATNTCGAACAGATTGGCCTGATGTGGCGCGATTGCNCGGTCGCCAACGCAATCCGAAACGACAATCGTTTTGAANTTNTTGCTCATTGAATCAACCGCTGTNGCCCGCACACAGCCAGACGTCGTGCAACCCGTGACAATCAACGTATCGATTTGNNTNCCGACCAACCAGCCGAGCAAACCGGTTCCGAAAAACGCAGAAGGTTGTGTTTTGCGGACGATATAGTCGCCGGCCTCAGGCGTCAGCTCATCCACGATCTGGCTGGAGTCCGAATGCTCGGTCAATGTGGCCAGTTTTGGTGACTTGAGGCAAAAAACGCCCGTGTCCGAACCGTCTTCCGCATAAACCACACGTGTATAGGCTATGGGCACCTTGGCACCGCGCAGGTGTGGCAACAGGTTTGCCGTGTTTTCAATCGCCGCATCGATATTGCCTCCGCCAAACTGCTGCGGATCGGCAAAACCGTTTATGAAGTCGACAAGAACAGCGGCGGGTCTCTGTCCAAACCCGCTTTTGCCGCCATATCCCTGACGCTTATAGATCTCCAGATCGTTCGACGCGCTGCTCACGAAACCACCATCAACTCAGACCCGGCCTTTCGGTGCATGAGAAAAATATGCGGCCGCGACATCCGGAAAGCAACCGCCGCGCGCCTGGACTTGGAATCGGACCGCGACAGTGTTTTTGAGGATCGAAGCACAGAGCGACGAAGCATTGTCCTGCGGCCACAGGTCGCTGCTTTTTTGCATACGCGTACCCGGTGTTCAAATACGGCGAAATTGATGTTGCTCAGAATAAAATACTAGAGCAGCGCAAATTGTGAGTATTCCGGCTAAGCAATTGGCCTGAGCGAAAGACTCCGATGCTCTTCATTCGCGTTTTTGCAAACTTTCCGATTAACCGCGAGCGGCAGTTAAGTGCGGATTTACCCTCCAGATCACCGTCAAACACGACTTGTCATAAGTAAAATTTTCGTCTCTATATGCGGGCAAGCATTCAAAGTCCGGGGCGGCGGCGGCGAATTCCTTTGTCTCTCCCTGCGGGCTCTCTTTCTTTAGGCCACGTCCTGGTCACCATCTTGGAGCGACATATGTCAGAAGCCCTTAAGATAGGCACACCAAAGGAAACGTTCTCCGGAGAGAACAGGGTCGCCATGACCCCGGAATCTGCAAAACAACTGCAAAAACTCGGCTACAGCTGCCTCGTTCAAAGCGGGGCCGGCAAGGCTGCCGGATTTTCGGATGAGGATTACAAGGCAGCTGGTGTCGAGATCGTCAAAACCGCTCCCAGTCTCTGGAAGCAGTCAGATATCGTCGCGAAGGTCCGCCAGCCCGACGAGAAGGAAATGGGCTACCTGACAGAAGGTAAAACCCTGATTTCGCTCTTCAATCCGGGCGGAAACGAAAAAGGGCTGGAAGAGGCCAAGGAAAAGGGCGCCAACGTCATCGCCATGGAAATGGTGCCGCGGATTTCCCGCGCCCAGAAGATGGACGCTCTGTCGTCCATGGCAAATATCGCCGGCTATCGTGCGGTGATCGAGGCGGGCAACAATTTCGGGCGTTTCTTCACCGGACAGATCACGGCAGCCGGCAAGGTGCCGCCGGCCAAGGTTCTGGTGGTCGGTGCGGGCGTCGCCGGTCTGGCGGCCATCGGAACGTCGACCTCCCTTGGTGCCATCACTTACGCCTTCGACGTGCGCCCCGAAGTTGCTGAACAGGTCGAGTCCATGGGCGCTGAATTCGTTTATCTCGACTTCGAGGAAGAGCAGACCGATGGCGCGGCTACGGGTGGCTATGCAAGTGTTTCGTCGCCGGAGTTCCGTGAAGCGCAGCTTGCAAAGTTCCGCGAGCTTGCTCCCGACATCGACATCGTGATCACGACCGCGCTTATTCCGAACCGTCCAGCTCCGAAGCTGTGGCTGGAAGACATGGTCAAGGCCATGAAACCGGGTTCGGTCATCGTCGACCTTGCGGCCGAACGCGGCGGCAACGTGGAAGGAACGGTCGCCGACAAGAAAGTTGTCACCGATAACGGCGTTACGATCATCGGCTACACGGACTTCCCGTCGCGTATGGCGGCGCAGTCGTCAACGCTCTATGCGACAAACATCCGGCACATGATGACGGATCTGACGCCGGAAAAAGACGGTCATCTCGTCCATGATATGGAAGACGACGTCATTCGCGGCGCGACGGTCACCTATGATCACGAAATCACCTTCCCGCCACCGCCTCCAAAGGTTCAGGCGATCGCGGCGAAGTCCAAGGAAAAACCGAAGGAGCTGACGCCGGAAGAAAAACGCGCACAGGAAATCGAGGCCTTCAAGGCCCAGACAAAACAGCAGGTGACCCTGCTTACGGTCGGTGGTCTCCTGATGCTGCTGGTCGGTCTGGTCGCACCGGCAAGTTTCCTTCAGCACTTCATCGTCTTCGTGCTGGCCATTTTCGTCGGCTTCCAGGTGATCTGGAACGTAAGCCACTCGCTGCACACACCCCTGATGGCAATTACGAACGCGATTTCATCAATCATCATTGTTGGTGCCCTGTTACAGATCGGCTCGGGATCGTACCTGATCATCCTGCTCGCGGGCCTTTCCATCTTCATGGCCGGAATCAACATATTCGGCGGTTTCCTCGTCACACGGCGCATGCTCGCCATGTTCCAGAAGTCCTAAGGAGGCCGACCCATGGAATTCGGTTTTACCACTGCCGTCTATGTGGTTGCGGCGATCCTGTTCATCCTCTCGCTTGGCGGCTTGTCGGGTGAGGAAAGCGCGAAGCGTGCGGTCTATTACGGCATTGTCGGCATGGCGCTCGCCGTTGTCGCAACCCTGATCGGCCCGGGCTCAGGCCTCTGGCTCCTGTCCCTCATCCTCATCGCTGCTGGCGGCGTGATCGGTTACTTCGTTGCCCAGCGCGTCCAGATGACCGAAATGCCCCAGCTTGTGGCGGCCATGCACTCGCTGGTCGGTCTGGCTGCCGTTTTTGTCGGCTTCAATGCCTATATCGAACTTGGCCGTGTCCTGGCCATGGGCGAGGAGGAACGCAAGGCGCTTGAAGGTTTTGCCGCCATCCTTGCGAAGAAGACGAGCGCGGAACAGGTCATCCTGAAAGTCGAAGTCTTCCTCGGTGTGTTCATCGGTGCAGTCACTTTCACAGGCTCAGTCGTCGCCTTCGGCAAGCTGGCCGGAAAGATCACGTCCAAGGCAGAAAAGCTGCCCGGCGGGCATGCGCTCAATGCCGGCGCTGCGATCCTGTCCTTTATCCTGCTGATCCTGTTCATGAGCGGAGCCGGAATCTGGACCCTGATCCTGATGACGTTGCTGGCCTTCTTCATCGGCTATCACCTGATCATGGGCATTGGCGGTGCGGACATGCCGGTCGTCGTCTCGATGCTGAACAGCTATTCGGGCTGGGCGGCAGCGGCCATCGGTTTCTCGCTCGGCAACGACCTCCTGATCGTTGTTGGCGCGCTTGTCGGCTCGTCCGGTGCGATCCTGTCCTACATCATGTGTAAGGCCATGAACCGCTCGTTTATCTCCGTCATTCTCGGCGGCTTCGGCAACACGGCCGGTCCGGCCATGGAAGTTGAAGGTGAACAGATCGCGATCGATGCGGACGGTGTTGCTGCTGCGCTCGATGATGCGGACAATGTCATTATCGTTCCAGGATACGGCATGGCCGTTGCCCAGGCGCAGCAGTCGGTCAGCGAGTTGACCAAGCGGCTCAGAGCCAAGGGCAAGAATGTCCGCTTTGCGATCCACCCGGTCGCAGGACGCCTCCCCGGCCACATGAACGTTCTGCTCGCGGAAGCGAAAGTTCCCTACGACATCGTCCTGGAGATGGACGAGATCAACGAGGACTTCCCGGAGACCGACGTCGCAATCGTCATCGGCTCCAACGACATCGTCAATCCAGCGGCCCAGGAAGACCCGAACTCGCCGATCGCCGGCATGCCGGTCCTGGAAGTCTGGAAGGCGAAACAGGTGTTCGTGTCCAAACGCGGTCAGGGTACGGGCTACTCCGGCATCGAGAACCCGCTGTTCTATAAAGAGAACACGCGCATGTATTACGGCGATGCCAAGGCCAGCCTCGACAAGCTGCTCACTATGATTGAGTAGAGTTTCAGGCAGAATGCTTTAAAAACCGCCCGGGAAATTCCGGGCGGTTTTTTTGTGCCTGATCCGTGAAAACGAAACGGCGCAATATTTTTTTTGAACCTTTTCCTGCCGCGTTGGCACCAAGAGGTACCCGTATCAGCGGGAACACCAGCGCACGACCTTTTACAGCTTCGATCGAAACCGCCGTTACCGGCGGGCGCAGATGGTGTGTGTTTCAACAGACAGGAGATCTGCAATGAGCTTCCTTTATTCCTTTCTCAATTTCTTCCGGCCGCAGCTGATCAACGGCTCAGATCAGGGTGAGCTTCTCTTCGGGGGCTTCGCCTCCGATTTCATTTTCGGTAATGGCGGCAATGACAAGATATTCGGCGGCTTTGGCAATGACTTTCTTTTCGGCGGTCACGGCAATGACAAGATCTTTGGTGGTTTCGGCCACGATCTCATGTTCGGCGGCAAGGGTAATGACAAGATCTCCGGCGGCTTCGGCAATGACTTTGCCTTCGGCGGAATTGGAAATGACAAGATTTCGGGCGGCCACGGCAACGACGACCTGAATGGCGGAGACGGCGAAGACACCCTGCGCGGCGGCAAAGGCGACGATCGCCTCGTCGGCAACAAGGGCAACGACCGGATGTTCGGCGGCGCCGGCGACGATCTTCTGGTCTGGAACAACGGCGACGGATCCGATTTCATGAACGGTGGCCGCGGCTATGATCGCGTCCAGGTGAACTTCGACACCGATCTCGTCAATGACGATCTCCAGAACAAGGATGTCGCCGAGTTCTCCGTAACGCCTTACGGCATCCAGTTCGCGCGGGTTGAAGTGAACGACCAGAACATCAACGGTCTGTTCCAGCTCGACATTCGCAAGACCGAGGTTCTGGAGACCAATTTCGGCGGGGGCGACGACACCGCGCAGATCGTTGACACGGTTCTTNAGGAAATCAAACTCGACCTCGATGGTGGCGACGGCATCGACANTCTGGACCTGTCCAGAGCCGCCNAAGCCGTCNATGTCGACCTTGCTGCAGGCACCGTTGAGGATTCCAAGGCGGTCAACTTCGAGAANGTCATTGGNACGGAGTTCGATGACAAGATCGCCGGCGANGACCAGGACAATGTCATTTCCGGNCTTGGCGGCGTCGACACGATCTACGGCCGCGGNGGCAACGANATCCTTGTCGCCAACAAGGGCAATGATTTCGTCTTCGGAGAAGACGGTGACGACCTGCTTGTGTGGAACAATGGCGACGGTTCGGACCTGATGGACGGGGGTGCCGACTATGACCGGGTTCAGGTGAACTTCAATACCGACCTCGTCAACGACGATCTGCAGAACAAGGACGTCGCGGAGTTTTCCGTGACCCCGGATGGTGTGCAATTCGCGCGTGTCGAATTGAACGACCAGGCCGTCAACGGCCTGTTCCAACTCGACATCCGTGACACGGAAGCCCTTGAGACCAACTTCGGAGGCGGCGATGACATCGCGCAGATCGTCGACACGGTTCTTGAGGAAATCAAACTCGACCTGGATGGCGGCGACGGCATTGACACCCTGGATCTGTCCAGAGCTTCCGAAGGCGTCAACGTCGATCTGAGTGCCGGTACACTGGGCAACGGCTCCACTGCCGTCAATTTCGAGAATGTCACAGGGACCGACTTCAACGACGTCATCTCGGGTGATGATCAGGACAACGTGATCCAAAGCGGCTCAGGTTTCGACATTCTGTCCGGCGGTGCTGGGGCCGATACGTTCGTTTTCGCGCAGGACGATACGGGGGTCAAAATCATCACCGACTTCGAAGTCGGCGTTGACAGCCTTCTTTTCGTGACCGAAGCCGGCCTGACCGCCGCCGACCTGGTAGATCAGCTGACACAGATCGGCGACGATGTGCAGCTTGATGTCAATGGTAAGCTTCTGACGTTCGAGAACGCATTGGTCGAAGACTTCAGCGCGAACGCCTTCCTTTTTGCCTAGCAGTTACATTGCCAAGGCTCCTCATGCATCCCGCCGGTCCTTCAGGCCGGCGGGATTTTTCTGCCCCATCGCCGCCTCCCGCTGCACAACAACCGCCTACGGCTCCCAGCCGGGTGCGCCATCGGGAAAGGATTCTCAAACGAGAGCTGTTTGAATGCCAAATTTGTGCATATGGGCAAAGAAGCATCCGTTGGTTGTGACGCCCGTCATAAGCCTTTGCGCCGACAACCCTTCACCTTGAGAGCAGGTTCTGCGGCAGACCGTGGAACACCGGATCTTTAAACCACAGGAACCCGTGAGCGCCGGTGCTTCGTGCCGCCGGTGAACGCTCGTTCCATGCTTGAGGCTCGATAGCTTTGATGGGAAACACCGTTTCTTTTGAAAATGACAGCGCGCGCGCTGACCGTCCGGATGATATTCAGCTTCTGACGGCCGTGACGAATGGCGACGAACGGGCGTTCAAGACAATTCATCAAAGACATTTCGTAAAGCTAGCGTCATTCGCGCACCGATTGACCGGCGACCACGCGGCGGCGGAGGAAGTCGCCAATGACACTTTTCTGGTGATTTGGCGATCGTCCGCAAGCTTTCAAAAGCGGTCGAAGGTATCGACCTGGATGTTCGGTATCGCTTACCGGATCGCGAAGAAAAAGCGGCAGAAACTTGCCCGGCACAAATTGGATCTCGATATCGACACCTGCGCGATCAGCGACACGCGAGACATGGCCGCACGTGCGATCCAAAGGCGCGATATTCTCAAGGCGCTTGAACAATTGAAGCCGGAACTGCGGGCGGTCATAGAGCTCACCTATTTCCAGGGCTACATTTATTCCGAAATTGCCGAAATGCTTGAATGTCCGGTGGGAACAGTCAAAACGCGGATTTTGAGAGCCAGACAGCAACTGAGACATCTTCTCTGCGAAGACCCCGCACAGCCACCCTTGCGTCGCGCAGCCTGATGCAAACTGTCTGGCCCGATTGTGATCTTTTATGGGCCGCCCAGGCGCTTCTGCCGGACCGGGAATCAGCGTTCTTAGGCGCTCAAGCGGTCTCCAGATGCGTCGAAGTAGTAGGACTTTCCTTCGGAAATCGCGAAGTTGAGCTCCCTGCCCGGCTCGATGGCATGTTGACCGAACAGTCGCGCCGTGAGCTGGTTCCCTTTGACCATTGCAATAACATTGGTGTCGCCGCCAAGCTCCTCGACATGCTCTACAGTTGCACTCAGTTCGCCGTTCTCTAACAGAAACAGGTCTTCCGGACGCACCCCAAGGGTCCGCTCGTCACCTTCCCTGACGAGGCCGGCTGGCAAGAAATTCATGGCCGGTGACCCGAGAAAGCCGGCAACGAACCGGTTGACCGGGTTGTTGTAAAGCTCCATCGGACTGCCGGTCGGTCTTGGCGTTCGCCTAGTTGAATTCAGTGGCGTTGCCGGAGCGGGTCAGGTAATCGCCCGAGACGGATTTCAGAATAACACGACCAATGGTCTCGTCAGTGCGTTCAAGCACAGGGACGACAACGAGCCCTTCACGCATGTGCGTACCGTCGCCCAGGACGGTTTTACCGTCTGTATGTGCGTACATCGCTTCCTTCGAAAATGGACCGCGATAGAGTACCGGCGCTCGCTCGATTCCCAGTTCAATCACCGCAGCGGCGAAGTCGTCCCGACCCAAGAATTCACCTTCGACGAAGATATCGAAGGCGACAAATCTTCTATCTGCGCGACCGTATGTGAGATCTTGAACGCCAACACCAAATATCTCGCCCAACACATGCGCAGCCTTGCCCGGGAACACACGTCGGATCGCATCGTGAATTTTGAGATCCTTCGCGGTCCTGAGATACAGATTTCCCGCATTCGCCAAATTGTCCTTGAATGCCTTGCCGTTTGCGCCCGCTCTCTTGGAATAAACCACCCCTTCGCCGTCGATCATGTCGGGATGCCTGATGCCGGGGGCCACCGCGAAGCCAACAAATGTACCGTGCGTCTTCTCCGACATTTCGACCAATTCACCTTCGACGAGAATTTCTGGGTAACCCTTGAAATTTTCTATGTCGTAGCTGAGCGGAATGCTGGACAGATCAGCAAGTTCACCTGCCATGTCTGCCGGTATGGGCGGGTCATATTTTTCAACACCAAGACGTTCCGCGACATTGTCTCCTTCAGCGGCGTTATCAGGCACTTTTCCATAGAGGATCCCCTGGCTCAGACATCCGCGTAGTCTGATGGCCTTGATACGGTTTCGTTGCTCACCCGACAGTTTTCCCGTCAGGCCAAGCTCCTCAATTATGTTTTCTGGAAGAATTGCCGCTTCCGGCAAGTATACGACCAAGTCTCCTTCCCGATATTGGCCTTTGCGTATCACGGAACGATAGTCCCCGACGACTGCGAGTTCGATCGCATCCGCCTTTTCAATAGGTTCAATACCTCGCACTCGAACGACAGGAACGGTGAATTGCGACATGGTTGTATCCGCGAAGAGAAAATTCAGATCCAAATGGTTGTGGGTCGAACTCCGAATCTCAATTTATAGTCGCATAATCGACTTTTGAATGTTATCGATTTCCATTCCGTGCAACCGGTATTTTTGAATATCTGATGTCGGTTCGGCAGCGACAGGCGAACAATCAGCACAGCACCGTGGTAGTGGCAACATACCTTTTCTTCCGATCTAAGCGCTCAAGCGGTCTCCAGATGCGTCGAAGTAGTAGGTCTTTCCTTCGGAAATCGCGAAGTTGAGCTCCTTGCCCGGCTCGATGGCATGTTGACCGAACAGTCGCGCCGTGAGCTGGTTCCCTTTGACCATAGCGATGACATTTGTGTCGCCGCCAAGCTCCTCGACATGCTCTACAGTTGCACTCAGTTCGCCGTTCTCTGACAGAAACAGGTCTTCCGGACGCACCCCAAGGGTCCGCTCGTCACCTTCCCTGACCAGGCCGGCTGGCAAGAAATTCATGGCCGGTGACCCGAGAAAGCCGGCAACGAACCGGTTGACCGGGTTGTTGTAAAGCTCCATCGGACTGCCGATCTGCTCGACGCGGCCGTCTCTCAAGACAACGATCTTGTCTGCGAGGGTCATGGCCTCGGACTGGTCGTGCGTGACGTAAATCATCGAGGCTTCCAGCTGACGGTGCAGCTTTGCGATCTCGAGCCTCGTGTTCATTCTGAGCGCTGCGTCCAGATTGGACAGCGGCTCGTCAAACAGGAACAGCTTGGGGTGGCGCACAATCGCCCTGCCGATCGCGACCCTCTGGCGCTGGCCGCCCGAAAGCTCCGACGGATAACGATCGAGATACTCTTCCAGATTGAGCATACGGGTGGCTTCGGTGATGCGCTGCTCGATTACATCCTTGCTTTGCCGCTCCTGTTTCAGCGCGAGCGACATGTTGCCCCTGACGTTCAAATGCGGGTAGAGCGCATAACTTTGAAACACCATGGCAATGCCGCGCTTGGAAGGCGGCGTGAGATTGACGTGTTCGCCGCCAATGTGCACATCGCCCGACGTCACGTCCTCAAGACCTGCGATCACGCGAAGCAATGTTGACTTCCCGCACCCTGATGGTCCGACGAAAACGACAAACTCACCGTCTTCGACCTCGAGATTGACGTCCTTGAGAACATGAACGGGGCCGAAGGACTTGTTGACGTTTTGCAGAGTGAGCGCCGTCATGGCGTTGGCTCCTTTAGTGAGACCGGCTGGCCGGTGCGGACGCTCTCGTCGGCTGCAAGGCAGATCGCCAACGAGCGGACCGCATCCTGCATGTGACGGGAGAGATCGATATTTTCGGAAATGGCGCGCAGCATATATGCCTGTTCGGCGTCGCAGAGTTCCTGGTGCCCGGGCTCATCCGGCAGATCGATGCTGGTGTCACCGCCCGGCCGATGCACCAGAAGGCCACCGACCTTGGTATGCCCATCGACATCGGCGGATGCGCCGTTGTTGCCCTCCACGATGGAGACCGACCCGGCCGGTGAGACGACATCCTTCACGAAAAAAGCCGTTTCGGACATCATCGGGCCCCAACCGGCCTCATACCAACCGACGGATCCGTCGTCGAAAAACACCTGGAAATGACCGTAATTATACATGTCCGGTGCGATCTCGTCGGAGAGCCGCAGCCCCATGCCGCTGACCTTGACCGGATTGGCATCCGTTATCTGGCACCAGACATCGACATAATGAACACCGCAGTCGACAATTGGAGCCGTCGTCTCCATCAGCGCCTTGTGGGTTTCCCATTCGGCTCCCGAACTTTGCTGGTTGAGATTCATGCGAAAGACATAGGGCCCGCCGAGTGCGCGCGCTTCCTCGATCAGCCTCACCCAGGACGGATGGTGACGCAGGATGTAGCCGACCACCAGCTTCTTGTTCGTCTCCTCGGCGCAGGCGACGACGCGTCTTGCATCATCAACAGACGTTGCAAGCGGTTTTTCGACAAAGACGTGCGCCCCGGCATACATGGCAGCGATCGCGTAGTCCGCATGGCTGTCGGAATAGGTGGCAATCACCACCAGGTCCGGCGAAGTCTTTTCCAAGGCGACTTTGTAACTGGTGAACACGGGGTACGCGGCAAGCTCCGCATGATCAACGCTGCCCGACCGGTTGACGAGGCCGACGATCTCGGACGCTTCGTGCCGGTGGTGTGCCAAAGCATGGGAAAGCCCCATATTTCCAAGGCCGGCTATCAAAACCCGGGTCATTTGACGGCTCCTGAGGTTATGCCGCGGATGAGCTGACGCGAGAAGATCACGTAAAGAATGAGCACAGGCAGAATGGCCATGCTGAGTGCGGACAGCACCGCATTCCAGTCGGTTACAAACTGACCGATGAAGACCTGGCTGCCGAGTGTCAGCGTCTTGGTTTCCTCGGCTGGCGCAAGGATCAGCGGAAACCAGAGGTCGTTCCAGATCGGGATCATGTTGAAGACGGCAACCGTCGCCATGGCAGGACGGACCAGAGGCAGCACCAGACGGAAAAAGATGGTGTATTCCGACAAGCCATCGATCCGGCCTGCGTTTTTGAGGTCTTCAGAGACCTGGCGCATGAATTCGCTCAATATGAAGACGGCGAGCGGCAAACCCTGCGCCGTATAGACCAGGATCAGCGCCGTCAGCGTATTGACCAGACCGGTCGCGACCATCATTTCNAGAATGGCGACAGTCCCGATCCGGATNGGNATCATGATNCCGAGCGCCAGATAGAGCCCCATGAGCATGTTGCCCCGGAANCGGTANTCGCTGATCGCGAAAGCNGCCATTGCNCCAAAGAGCAGGATGAAGAACAGCGAGGCGACGGTGACGATCATGGAGTTNTGGAAGTAGAGGAAGAAATCNCCCTGTTTCATGACCGTCTGATAGCCGATCATCGAAAAGCTCTCCGCATCGGGCAAAGCGAGCGGCTCGCGGAAGATCGCTCTTCGCGANTTGAAGCTGTTGATCAGGATCACGAAAACCGGAAACAGGGCAATCAGCGTGTAAAGGATCAGCGCGCCGTGCATCGCNGCGGTGTTGAGNGGGTTNGTGCGGGCCTTGTTCATCTCTCCCTCCCCTTANAGCTGATATCTGCGCATCCGGGTCTGGATGCCGAAGAGATAGATGCACACACCGATCAGGATGATCGCGAACATGGCACTGGCAATCGCGGAGCCCATGTAGGGGTCGCCAAGCTGAAGCTGAAACCCGAAGAAAGTGCGGTACATGAAGGTACCCAGAATATCGGTTGAGAAATCCGGTCCTGCCAAGGCGCCCTGCGCTGTATAGATCAGGTCGAAGGCGTTGAAATTGCCGACGAATGTCAGGATCGAAATGATGCCGATAGAGGGCAGGATCAGCGGCAGCTTGATTTTCCAGAAGGCCGACATCCCCGTAATGCCGTCGATTTCCCCGGCCTCCAGAATTTCTTCAGGGATGGACAGCAGCGCCGCATAGATCAGCATCATCGGTATGCCGACAAACTGCCAGACCGAAATCAGGGACAGGGTCGTCAGTGCGTATTCTTCCTTGCCCAGCCAGGGTGCAAACAGCGATTTCAAACCAACAGCGTTCAAGAGGTCGGGCGCGATGCCCCAGATCGGTGACAGGATGAGTTTCCAGGCAAAACCGACAATCACGAAGGAAAGGATCGTGGGAATGAAAATTGCCGAGCGGTAGAAGGCCGCGAAGCGCAGCCGCGGATGNCTCAGGATGGCTGCAAGCGCGATCCCGATCGGGTTCTGAACCAGCATGTGGATCAGGAAAAACCAGAAGTTGTTACCGAGAGCGTTCCAGAACTGATCGGCCCAGATCGGATCGCCGAAAAGGGTTGTGAAGTTCTGCAGTCCGACAAACACGCGCTCCTGATCGATCTTGCTGTAAAGAGCAAGTCGCAGCGTGTTGAAAAGCGGGAAGATCATGACCGCCGTGTAGACAAGGACCGCTGGGGCCAGGAACACGACGATGTGCCAGCGAAAGCGAGGCTTGCTCATCCGAAGCTCCGGTCAAAGGGTCCCGGACAAGACAAAGCTTGTCCGGGACGTATGCGAATGTGCGAGGATTACTTGTGCGGCTCGTACCAGCTCGCAAGGCCGTCCTGAAGTTTCTGGCCAAGCGCCTCAGGTGTTTCCGTCCCCTTGATGGCGGCAACAGAAGCACCCCAGGTTTCGTTCTCCAGGTTTGGCGTCCCGCGCGACAGGATCTGGTAAGTGGACCGGATCGTGCTTTCACATTCGTCGCGCCAGCCGACAAATTCCTTGGCCAACGGATCTTCCAGATCAACCGGTGTCTTGGAGAGCGGGAAGAAGCCCGGCAAGGCGTTGCCGAAGATCGAGGCGAATTCCGGAGAGGCAACCCAGGCCAGGAATGTCTTGGCGGCTTCCGGATGCTCGGTTTTGGCGTTCATGCCGATACCGATATCGGTGTGGTCGGAAATGTAGCAGGTGTCACCGGCATTGCGGACCGGCGGCTTGAAAGCGCCCATTTCGAAATCGGCCTGCGTGTTGAAGCCGGAGATTTCCCAGCTGCCGGCAGGATAAATCGCCGCCCGGCCGAGTGTGAACAGGTTCTGGCTGTCCGGATATGTCTGGGCTTCATATCCGTCACCGAGATACGGGCCCCATTTGGCCAGTGTCACGAAAGGAGCAACCCACTGTTCATCGGTCAGTTTCTGCTCGCCCTTGATCAGGGCGTTGCGGCCTTCCTCACCTTTCCAGTAGTTGGGGCCGATGTTGTTGTAGCCCATCGTGGCCGCTTCCCACTGGTCATTGGTGCCCATCGCCATCGGGATGTAGCTGCCGTCTTCCTTGAACTTGTCCAGAACGGCGAAAAACTCTTCTTCGGTGGTCGGGACTTCCACGCCGAGTTCGTTGAACGCGTCCTTGTTGTAGATGAAGCCGTGGATCACGGATGCCATCGGAACACAGAAGCTGGCAGACCCGTCATCTGACTGCCATGCCGCCTTGGCCACATCGGAAAAGTTGCCCATCGCTTCCATGTCGTCCAAGTCGACCAGATGACCGGCTTCAAACAGGGCAAGAGATGCGTCGAACGGGCGGCAGGTGATCAGATCGCCTGCGGATCCGGCGTCAAGTTTGGAATTCAGGGCGGCATTGTATTCGGTCGGTGCAGACGGCGAAAACTTCACCTTGATGCCCGGATGAGATGCCTCGAAAGCCGGAATGATTTTTTCCTGCCAGAGAGCCAGATCGTCATTCCGCCAACTTTCAATCGTCAGCGTGACGTCTTCGGCATACGCACTGCTGGTAACCAGAGCGGTGCTGACCATTGCCAAGGATAAAAACTTACGTGTCATTGCGCTGTTCCCTGTATTCACTCGGTTTGTGTCGTTTTTCGTTTAATCCAGTCCGACGAGAGGATGCCCCTTCCCCCGGTTTCCACGTTCCGCGCCGCGGAGCTGCAATACACTTTGACCGCGCTCTCTTCGCGGGGCCAGTTTTTTGCAGCCAAAGCATTTTCGTCAGTCTCTCAAAATATAATACCTATTTAATACCATTTGTCGACCGTTAAGTTGCAAAATGAGAATTTCAACGGTTTCCATGCCCTTACCGGGCATATTTGAGGTGATTTGGAAGCTCCAGGGTGTTCCCAAGTAGCCAATGGCATTGTAAAGGTATTACGTGATTTTGGCTCGAATTGGCAGAAATCCGACGCGAAGCAGACATGCAAACCTGTCATGTTCTGAGCACCGGCCTTGCTTTCAAAAGCCGCCCACCCTGGCATGGGGAGCCTTATGAAGTTTCTGGTTTTCATTGGTTCGGAACGAGACAGCACACCGCCACGTCCAGCGCGGCTTGGTAAGCGCGTGGCCGCAGCCTGCGTTGACAGGCTACGCACCCAAGGTGCCGAACCTATTCTGGTCGATCCACTGAAGATCCACCTCCCGAGCCCGTTCAAGCCGCATTTTTCCTACGCTCGCGGCAAGGCTCCGGAGCAGCTTGAAGCGCTCGCGAACCAAATTGCCTACGCCGACGGCTACGTGATGGTGAGCCCGGAATACAATCATTCCATGTCGCCGACGCTGGCTCATCTGCTCAACCATTTCGGCAGTTCGCTCTTTTCCTACAAACCGAGCGCAATCGTGACCTATTCCGCCGGCCAATGGGGCGGCGCCAGAGCTGCCGTGAACATGCGCACATTCCTGGCTGAGCTCGGATGCCTGCCCGTGTCTGCCATGATCCACGTGCCCAAGGCGCAAGAGGTCCTCGACGAAGACGGAACCTATCTCGACGCCGTCGATGCCGCGCAATGGGACGGATACCTGGACCGAACACTGCACCAGCTGGTTTGGTGGGCGGACGCGGCGCAACATCAGCGTCTGTCTGGCGAGGCCAAGCAACCGGATGCCTTTACCAAGGCACCGTCACAACGAAACGCACCGTCTTAGGCGATCGCCTCGGAACCAGGGTACGGACCCTATGCTTTTGTTACCAGATCGATCGGCAGGCCGCGCGAAGCGATGGCGTTGCGGGTGTCGACAACGGGGAGTCCCAAACGGATCAGACCTTCATAGTCGATGACATCGTGATCCGTCGAAATCAGGACAGCGTCATAGTCTTCGGCGGTCACATCCTCAAAGCGCGTTGCCTTGCGATCGAGCAGGTGCGGGAATTCCCGCATCTTCGGGATCGTTTCGATATGCGGATCCAGAAAATCAACTTCAGCGCCAGCCTGCAGCATCATGTCCAGAAGCACCACCGACGGGCTTTCGCGCATATCCGGGACATTCTTTTTGTAGCTGATGCCGACGAGCAGAATTCTGGATTTGGAAAGTCCCTTCCCGCACTGCCGGTCCAGCACTTCGCGCAATTTCGCAATGACATAGTGCGGCATGTTCACGTTGATCTCACCCGCCAACTCAATGAATCGGGTGGCGTGTCCATACTCCCTGGCCTTCCAGGTCAGATAGAAGGGGTCAATCGGAATACAGTGCCCACCGAGCCCGGGGCCGGGATAGAACGGCATGAAACCGAACGGTTTGGTCGCCGCTCCTTCGATCACTTCCCAGACGTCGATGCCCATGGCGTCGTAGATCACCTTCATCTCGTTAACGAGGGCAATATTCACCGCGCGAAAGATGTTCTCGGTAATCTTGACGGCTTCTGCAGTTTTCGCGGTTGAGACAGGCACTACCTTGTCGACGACTTTCTCGTAGAAGGCGACCGCCAGCCTGCGCGCGGTTTCGGTATCGGCACCGACGATTTTCGGAATGGAATGCGTGCGAAAGGACTTGTTGCCCGGATCCTCACGCTCCGGACTGAAGGCGACCCAGAAGTCCTTGTCCGGCAGAAGCCCGGAGCTTGCCAGGATTGGCGTTAGAATTTCTTCAGTGGTGCCGGGAAAGGTCGTGGATTCGAGTGCGACCAGAGTGCCCGAACGCATGTGAGCGGCAATGGCCCTGGCGGTTTTTTCGACATAGCTCAAATCCGGGTCACGGTGGCGCGTCAGGGGCGTTGGCACGCATATGACGACAACATCGCAGTCTGCAAGCTTGGAAAAATCGGCTGTCCAGGAGAGCGAACCAACCTGTCCGGCTTCGGCAAGCATGTCATCCGACACCGCAGCGATATAGCTCTCGCCTTGATCCAGCTGCCGGATCTTGTCTGCATCGATGTCAAAGCCGGTTACGTTAAAACCTTGAAGTGCCGCCGTTGCAGCAAGTGGCAGCCCTACATAACCAAGGCCGACAACACCGACCCGGGCTGTCTTGTCTTCCAGCAATGCCAGAAGCCTGTCAGCCTTTGTAACTTCAAGTTCCATTTCAATAGTCCACCCGGATCAGAAGCGCTGGCATTCCCCGCCCCAAGAAGAGTTATCGCCGTTGAACATCGTTTGGAGCACCGGGGACAGGCTAAACCAGTGATTCAAGATACTTTCCATACTGCGTTTTCCCGAAGACGCGCGAGAGTTCAAGCAGTTTTTCCTGGTCAATCCAGCCGTTGTTGAATGCAATCTCTTCCGGACACCCCGATTGCATGCCCTGACGGACGGAGAGCGTGCGAACGAAGTTGCCGGCATCCAGGAGCGATTGGTGCGTTCCGGTGTCGAGCCACGCAAACCCCCGACCCATTTTTTCAACGTTCAGTTTTCCCTCTTGGAGGTACATTTCCAGAAGGCTCACGATTTCAAGTTCACCACGGGCTGACGGCCTTATGTGTTTCGCGCGTTCCGGGGCGTCCCCATCCAGAAAATAAAGCCCCGTGACCGCAAAGTTCGACGGCGGCACATTCGGTTTTTCGATGATTTCTTCCGCGACACCGTCGTCGTTGAACTTCACAACGCCGTATCGCTCGGGATCGGCGACATGATGTCCGAAAACCGTCCCGCCCGTCATCCGACGGTCCGCGGCGATCAGCAATTCCGGCAATCCGTGACCGAAGAAGATGTTGTCTCCCAGCACCAATGTGGAGGCAGCGCCCTTCAGAAAGTCGTCCGCCAGAATATAGGCTTGCGCAAGTCCGTCCGGCGAAGGCTGCACAATATACTCAAACCGCATGCCCCATTGGCTGCCATCGCTGAGCAGGCGCCTGAAAAGTGGTTGGTCTTCCGGTGTTGTGATGAACGCCACTTCGCGGATGCCGGCCAGCATCAGAACCGACAGCGGATAGTAGATCATTGGTTTGTCATAGACCGGTATCAGTTGCTTGGAGACCGCAATGGTCAGCGGATAAAGCCTAGTACCGGAGCCACCGGCAAGAACGATACCCTTGCGCTCAGTCATGAAATCACACCCAGTTTCTTCAAGGCATCCGAAACACCTTCCCGCCAGTCGGGGCGCTCAAGGCCGAACGCGGCCAGCGAACTGCAGTTCAGGCGGGAGTTTGCGGGCCGTTTCGCCGGTGTCGGATAGTCGGAGGTTGGGATATCCGCAATGCGGATTTCGCGACCGGCCTGCCGGAAGATGTCGCGCGCGAAGCCTGCCCAGCTCACGTCCGGCGCACCGGCGAAATGGTAGGTTCCCGACTTTGCTGGTTCGCGCTGGAGCGCCTCGAGGATTTTGACGGCTGCAAAAGCAATCGATGCTGCGGGCGTCGGACCGCCGATCTGGTCCCCGACGATCGTCAGTTCGCGACGCGTTTCCGACAGGCGCAGCATGGTTTTCAGGAAATTTGAGCCGTGGGCGGAAAACACCCAGCTCGTCCGCAAGATCGCATGAATTGCGCCTGAGTTGCGTATGCCCTGTTCCCCAAGCAGTTTCGTCCGCCCATAGGCACCAAGCGGTCCAGTTGGCGCGTCGGGCAAAAAGGCCTCGTCACCGTGGCCGTCGAACACGTAGTCGGTTGAAAGCTGTATGATTGGAATGCCGGACGCGGCCGCGGCGTGCGCCATCGCCGCCGGTGCGTCCGCATTGATCCTCCGGGCGACGTCTTGATCATCTTCAGCCTTGTCGACGGCAGTATAGGCAGCCGCATTGATTATGCCGGCGGGCGCAATCTTTCGAATGGTTTCGCTGATGCCACCGGCCCGGGCAAGGTCCAGC
>JGI12316J14372_10001935_pt1 | contig 24031 bp, 15 predicted proteins | sample MarCyaLeptolynsp_FD_14372 | JGI IMG/M metagenome (IMG submission 14372)
GCTTGCCGGCATCACCGAGGTCTACCGTATCGGCGGGGCGCAGGCTGTCGCCGCGCTGGCATTCGGCACCGATACCATTGCGCCGGTGGACAAGATTGTCGGCCCGGGCAATGCGTATGTTGCGGCCGCCAAGCGCCAGGTCTTCGGCACTGTGGGCATCGACATGATTGCCGGACCGTCGGAAATCCTGGTGGTCGCCGATGGCGGTAACGACCCGGCCTGGATTGCAGCCGACCTGCTCAGCCAGGCCGAGCATGACCCGTCCTCGCAGTCGATCCTGATCACCGATGATGCACAGTGTGCGGAGGAAGTGGCGTCTGCCGTCGAAGGCCAGTTGAAGCAGCTGTCGCGGGAGAACACGGCTTCCGCCAGCTGGTACGATTATGGCGCGATCATCACCGTACCGTCGCTGGATGCAGCTGTGCCTCTGGTCAACCGTCTGGCGCCGGAACATCTGGAGCTTGCGGTTGAGGATCCGGATCCACTGGCTGACAGGATTGATCACGCGGGCGCCATTTTCCTCGGCCGCTACACGCCGGAAGCCATCGGCGACTATGTGGCGGGAACCAACCACGTGCTGCCGACCGCCCGTTCAGCGCGCTTCTCGTCGGGTCTCTCGGTGCTCGATTTCATGAAGCGGACGTCACTTGTGAAATGCGACGCGGACAGTCTGGGCCGCATCGGCCCGGCAGCGGTCGCGCTGGCGGACGCGGAAGGTCTTGAGGCCCATGGCCGGTCCGTGTCCATCCGGCTTAACCGCTAGCATCTTTCGCAGCAGCCATGTCGCAGCAGCCCTAGGTTTACGCCGTTTCCCGGCCTAGACTGCCGGTCTCCATCTTCGTGCAGACAAGAGCAATGTCCGACAGCCCGACCACAGAGCAGCCGGTCGATCCGACCAAGCGCATTGCGTCGATCACCCTCGACGAGGCGACGGTGGTGCGCCGGTCACCGGAGATCGAGCATGAGCGCAAGGTCGCGATCTTTGATCTGCTTGAGGAGAACACCTTTGCCCCGCGCGACAGCGAGGCAGGGCCCTACAACCTGCATCTGTCGATCGAGGAAAACCGTCTCGTCTTTGATATCCGCGACGAGGCCGAGGAACCTCATGGCAAGGTCATTCTCTCATTGTCGCCGTTCCGGCGGATCATCAAGGACTATTTCCTGATCTGCGAGAGCTACTATGAGGCCATCCGGTCAGCCACGCCCTCAAAGATCGAGTCGATCGATATGGGCCGCAGGGGCCTCCACAATGAGGGCGCCGCGCTGCTGACCGAGCGGCTCGACGGCAAGATCACCATCGACCACGACACGGCCCGGCGACTGTTCACGCTCATCTGCGTCCTGCACATGAAGGGCTAAACCGCCATGCGTGGGCCCAACGGAGAAGACCTGCCGGACGCCGTACTGTTCGCCTGCGGACAAAATGCCGTTCGCTCGCCCATGGCGGAAGGAATCATGCGCCATCTCTATGGCCGGCATGTATTCGTGGACTCGGTTGGCGTGCGCGCGGGCGAACTGGACCCGTTTGTGGTCGCGGTCATGGAAGAGCTCGGCATTGATCTTGAGAAACACAAGCCGCGCAGTTTTGATGAGCTGGAAGACACCAGCTTCGACCTGATCATTTCGCTGACGCCGGAAGCCCAGCACAAGGCGGTGGATCTGACGCGAACCATGGCGGCGGAGGTCGAGTACTGGCCGACCCATGACCCGACCCTCGCCCAAGGCTCGCGCGACCAGAAGCTGACGGCCTATCGAGAGGTCCGTGACACGTTGATGTCACGCATTAAGGAGCGCTTTGGCTGGCGCCCGGCGCCAAGCGGCTAGGGACGAGCGCGCGCTAGCTCGGGTGGCCGTCGAACTGCTTGGCGTCGTCGCAGATGTCATACCAGGCGGGTTTCTCGGCCACGAATTCATGGAACCTGTTCCGCACACCGGGGTCTTCATCCAGCGTATGGGCGGAGATGGGAAAGCTCTCGTCCTCCGACAGGATTTCACCCAGCGACGTGCCACAGGTCTTGCAGAAACAACGGGCGTATTTGTAGGGCGGCGCGGGTTCATAGCGCGCAATGTTGTCCTGCCCGGAAATCCATCTGAGGTCTGCCTTCTTGATGAAGACCATGACATTGGCGCCGACCTTGCGGCAGCGCGAGCAATGACAGGTGCCCATCATTGAGGGCGGTGCCAGAAGCTCGAACTTCACGGCTCCACAGCAGCAACTTCCGTTCATCTGGCTTTCTCCCGATACCAATGCACCTGGACAGGAACATAAAGTGAACATATGGACCGGGTCAAACGGTGAAGCGGACCGCCAGGGGCGTGACCGGGCGGACACCTTGATTTTGCGGGCCCAAATGCCCATTCTCCCGCCCAATCCAAGGAGATAGGCGTTGCACGCGGCTTTGAGCCGACCGTCCGCCGTACATGCACGACAAAGACGAGAAAGGCCGTAATGGCAAAAGAAGAAATGCTCGAATTCCCGGGAACGGTCATTGAACTGCTTCCCAATGCCACCTTCCGGGTGGAGCTTGAGAACGAGCACCAGATCATCGCCCACACCGCCGGCAAGATGCGCAAGAACCGCATCCGTGTGCTGGCCGGCGACAAGGTGCTTGTCGAGATGACGCCCTACGATCTCACCAAGGGCCGCATCACCTATCGCTACAAGTAAGGGCGCAGCCGCCGTGCCGCCGGCCCGGCCTGCAAATCCGCCTCTGGTGCTGGCCAGCGCATCGCCGCGCCGGCTTGAGCTGCTTGCACAGGCAGGCATCGTGCCGGATGCGGTCGACCCTGCCGACATCGATGAAACCCCTGACCCTAAAGAACTGCCCCGGCCGCATGCCCTGAGACTGGCCGAGGAAAAGGCGCGAGCCGTCGCAGCGCGCCACTCGGGGTCTTTCATACTTGCAGCCGACACGGTTGTCGGCGTCGGGCGCCGCATCCTGCCGAAGACGGAAGAGGCTGATGAGGCGCGCAGATGCCTGGCGCTCATCTCCGGCAGGGCGCATCGCGTGTTCACGGGCGTGTGCCTGATCGCGCCTGACGGGCGGCTGTCGTCACGTGTCGTCGATGCCCGGGTGTCGGTCAAACGTCTCTCCGCCCGGGAGATCGACGCCTATCTCGCGTCCGGGGAGTGGCAGGGCAAGGCGGGCGGCTACGCGATCCAGGGCCGCGCGGCGGCGTTCATTCCCTCGATCACCGGCTCCTACACGGCGATTGTCGGTCTACCGCTGGCCGAAACGCTTAACCTGCTCGCAGGCGCAGGTTACGTCGCGAATTCAAGCGATTAGCGCGTGCCGCGTCATTGCGGCGGCTGGCCTTTTGCCACATTTGCTGCCTAGACTTGTCGCGAACCTGCAATTGTGAGTCCCGGCCCCTTCCATGAGTGAGCAGATCTTCATCAATGTCGGCATCGGCGAGACGCGGATCGCGCTGATGGATGGCGGCATGCTGCGCGATCTTGTGATCGAACGCAGTGTGGATGACAGCGCCCATGGGCCCTGTTCCGGCGGCACCACCGGCGCAAGCCTAGTCGGCAATCTGATGATCGGCCGTGTCGAGCGCGTGCTCGCGGGCATGCAGGCGGCGTTCGTGGATATCGGCCTGCAGAGGTCGGGATTTCTCGGCGTACGCGAGGCTCAGTGCCTGTGTGAACTCATGGGGCTTGATGCCGCCAAGGCACAGGGCCGCATGCCGCGCATCAATGAATGTGTGCGCGAGGGCGAAAAGGTGCTTGTGCAGGTTCTGAAGGATCCGATCGGCGACAAGGGCCCACGCCTCTCGGCCAATGTCACGATTCCCGGGCGCCTTCTGGTGTTGGTGCCGAACCAGCCCGGTGTCGCTTTGTCCCGGCGCATCGAGGATGAAGACGATAGGGCACGCCTCACGGACCTCGTGGAGCGCGTGGCAGCCGACATGGCGGCCGGCGACGAGAGCGAGGACCTGAGCAAAGCCGGGTGGATCGTGCGCACGGCCGCTCTGCAGGCGGACGAGGCCGCGGTCGAGCGCGATGCCCGTCATGTGCTGGCAACCTGGCGCGAGGTGCGCGAGCGGGCCAAGGGCATGAATGGTCCGGCAACCGTTTTCAAGGAACTGGGTCCGGTGCAGCGTGTGCTGCGCGATCACCTCAATGAAGACACGCAGGATGTGCTGATTGACGACGCGGATACCTTCGTCAAGGCGCGCGCCTATTGCGATGCGGTGATGCCCGGTTTCGCCGGCCGCCTGAAACACCATACTTCGCGCGTTCCGCTATTCGTCGAGCGCGGTGTTGATGATCGCATCGAGTCGGCTTTGTCGCCGCGTGTTGACCTGCCGTCCGGCGGCTGGATCACCATCGAGCGCACCGAGGCGCTGACGGCGATCGACGTCAACTCCGGCAGCTTTACCGCTGCCTCCGATCTGGAGCAGACCAGCCACCGGATCAATCTGGAGGCCGCGGATGCCATTGCTGGTCAGGTCCGACTGCGCGGGGTCGGTGGTCTTGTCATCATCGACTTCATTCACCTGGCCGAAGACGCCCACAAGGAAGAAGTCGTGGCGCGGCTGGAAGCGGGCTTTGAAGGCGACCGCACCCCGACACAGATTTTGCCGATGTCGGAATTCTCAACCGTCGAGATGACCCGCAAGCGCGTGCGCGAACCGCTCGACCGTCTCCTGCTTGATCCGATCCGCAAGGACCCGCGCAAGACCCGCGCAACGGTGGCTTATGAAGCCTTGCGCGCGGCACAGGCGGCAGCGGCGGACAATCCCGGTCAGCCGCTGACCCTGCACACATCGCCTGACATTGTGGCGTGGCTCGACGAGTCGGGCCTGATGCCGCAGTTGCGGGCATCGCTCGGCGTTGAGGTTGTGCTCAAGCCCGTTGAGGGCGCACGCCGCCACCATGTAGATGTGGCGGTGATGGCATGAGCGCACGTCCAGCCAAATGCGCCAATTGCGACAAGCCGGTGGTCGAAGCCTATAGGCCCTTCTGCTCCAAGCGCTGCGCTGACGTGGACCTTAACCGCTGGCTCGGCGGGCAGTACTCGATCCCCGCGGTTGAACCTCCGGACGAGTGGGACATGGCGGCAGCCATGAGCGAGCAGGAAACGAAGCACTGACCTGAGCCTGCCGCGACCTCCTGGTAGGAAGATCACGCGTCGCTTCGGGAGATGAGCGCAACCGTCGTCTCGTCGGCACCCGGTCCTGGCCGCGCGGTCACTTCCTGTGGTGTGAGGGCATCGCCGGCCGCATTTCGGACAGCCATCGTGCTGACGGGATGACCAGTTGCCGTTTCCACAAGTTCGATGCGCCGCCCCTGGCCGTTGGGCGCCCACCGTTCGCCCCAGTCCATCATCGAGACAATGAGCGGGTAGAGATCGTGCCCCTTCTCCGTCAGCCGGTAGTCAAATGATCTGCCATCGTGCGCGCTGGGGCGTTTCTCAAAAACGCCGTGCGCCGTGAGCTTGCGCAGCCGGTCGGCCAGCACATTGGTCGAGATGCCAAGCTGGGCCTCAAATGCATCAAACTGGCGCATGCCGTGGAAGGCGTTGCGAATGATCAGGAGCGTCCACCAGTCACCGACAATCTCCAGCGTCTGGGCGATGCTGCAGTCTATGTGCTTGAAAGACGACTTGCTCATGACGCCAGCGCCTCGGGTGCGGAGTAGACCGGGTGCGCGCCGAACTGGTCAGGACGGACAGGCTCGCCGGTCTCGGCCACATGCCTGATACCTGCGACAACGCTTTCGAGGTAGGTCGTGTTGGCGCGTCTCATCTTACGCATATAGGCCGCGTGAAAATCTTCCTCTGTCTGCGACGAAGGCAGGTAAGGCGTCAGCGAGATCGTGATGGCAGAACGTGCCTCGTCCACAGTCCCGAGTTGCCAGCGCACCTGATAGTTGGAGCGTCCCTTCGGCCCGATGTCGAGCGCATAGCCATGGCCTTCGCGCCACTCGGTGATGTGGCGGTGCAGCTCCAGCCCGCTGCGATAGACGATCAGATCGCGGGCGTCGGCGCCCGGCCATGTCGCCACTGTGTTGCGGGCGCAGAAGGGATGACACCGCTCAAGATATCCCGGCGTGGAGATAACTTCCCACAGATGGGATTGCGGCTGCGCGACGACGGCGGTGCGGCTGACCGTCCAGGGCTCGCCGATGAGAAGGGTCTTGTCGTCGTGACGTGTCATGGAGCGGTCTCGTGTCTCAGGCGGACAGGGAATAGTCTGTTGCGGGCGTTGCCGGGTCAGGGCCCTTGCGCACCCGCATCGTGCCGCCGGGCAGATCCATGAACACCGCACAGACTGTGCCGAGTGGTACCCCCATCGCTTCTGTATAGGGCCGGCACACCGGATGCTCCTCATGGCTCGCGTCGGTCAGAATGGACTCCATGTCCTCAAGACCGGACGCTTGGCCGTTGCCGAGGATCCTTTCGACCGTCTGCAGGCGGGCATCGGAGTTGTCGAACACGGGATCGCCCGGTTGCGTGTCGCCGAGCGCGTGGTTGGTGTGGACAAAGGTGCCGGCTGCAAGCTCCGTGCGCCGGGCTTCGCCGCCGAGAAACTCGTAGTTCACACCGCGCCCGCCAGCTGAACCGACAAGGACATTGCCTGCGCGCCCGGCGCCGGCATCTCCAAGGCGGGTGTCCGCAGCCGCGAGTGAGGTGCAGTCCAGCACGTCGCGCAGCAGAACGTGTACCGGCACACCGTCAAGCTTTGCATTCACCATCAGGAAGTTCAGGCACACACCCAGTCCGGTCGCGTTGAGACCGATCTTGCCGACCATGCCGGGTTCGGTGACCGTCAGCAGCCTGCGGCCGTCCGTATGCGTAATGTCGAGCACACAGAACAATTCCTCGAAAGGTTCGATCCAGTCCCAGTTCTGGGCCAGTGCTCCTGTGTGCGGGGTGTAGAGCGCCGTACATTCCGGAAAGCCGCGTGACAGGATCTCGCTGCGGGCATTGATCAGATAGATCCAGTGCGCCGGTTGTTTGGCGCCGTCAGCAATGGCGTCCATCTCTGTGGCGAGGTGGGGGGCAAAGTCTTTGATCACGTCCTGAAAATGCGCGGCTGCCTGAGCTACCTGCGCATCATCGAGTCCGAGCAGCAGCCGGTAGAGATCCACGGTCTGTTCGATGCGGGCGGCGAGGGCTTTGCCATGCGCCAGACCGATCTCTTCCGGCGTCCCTGACAGGCGGACAAGTGGAACTGTCGTCGTGCTTCCGGGCGCAGCGGTTTTTGATGCCTGGCTCATGGCTGGATCTCACATGGTCACGGGATGCAAAGGCGCGAAACAGCATCAGTCAAAAAGCTTTTGTTATGCAAGTAATTTGTTGCCGGTGGGCGTTGATCCCGTTTGAGTTCGGCGCGTCGGCTGGCCGTTTTGCAGGCCGTGAATCCGCACGGTGAGCGGCTGGACTTTGCCCCCGGATTTGCCTATAAACCGCGGCCTTGGCCCCCGGCGCCCAGCCGGTTTTCGGAACATGTCCGAAGATGCAAAGAGGCCGGTTCGCCCAGGTAGCTCAGTTGGTAGAGCATGCGACTGAAAATCGCAGTGTCGGTGGTTCGATCCCGCCCCTGGGCACCACTACACCTCTTAAGCCATTGGAGCTGTTGGCGTTCCACAAAGTGGGACTATCACTAGGGCCAAAAGTGGGACTATTTGTTCGCCGTATGAGCTGTTTCCGCCGCCGCTTTCTCCTCAAGTAAACCCATTGCCTCGCCCGCCATGCGCTTGCGATTTGCAGCCCTCGTGTAGCGTTGCGCTTCCTTACTGGTGAGCCACCCAAAGATGGCCATCAACTGGTGGTCGGTGGCGCCATTCTTCGCGGCAATCGCCGCGCCGACCTTTCTCAATCCGTGTGTAGAGCAATTGTCAGGCACGCCGGCCGCGGCGCACCAACGCTTGAACGTGTTGCCGAACCCATTAGCCGTGTAGGGTTTTCCGAATCCGGTTGCCAGGAAAGACAGATCACCACACGGGGTCGCATCTATGACAGACTGTAGCGACGCTAGAACGGGAATCTCGATCACCGTTGGAGTTTTCTTCCCACCCTTGAACAGTGTCATCTTGAGCCAGCCATCACGGACGTGCTGGGGGCCGGCAACCACAACGTCGGAACGGCGTAGGCCGAATAGTAAGAGCATCTCCATGGCCAGGCGTTGCTTGGTACCGACAGGCCATCGGCTCCGGTATTTGCCAAACTCCTCCCGTGTCCACGAATGAAAGCCGGTCGATCCGATTGATATGTACTCGACCGCTTTGGCTGGGTTGCTGTCGACCATGTCTTGGCGCACGCCGTGCGCGAAGACTTGGCGCAGAAACTTCACGAGCTCGTTCTCCGCCTCGGGCGTTTCCGACTTTCCGTCCCTCCACTTGCGGATATGGCGCGGCCTAAGCTGTTCATAGGACTTGTCGCCGTCGTGTTGTCCGAGGTCTTCAGCATCGCTGGTGAACCAGCCTTGGTCAGTGACCTTGGGTTTCGCGACAGAAGGATCCTGGCCAATGCATTCGACGCTGTCCGGCGCGAAAAGGATCTCGTACCCCAGCTGTGGGAGGTCCTGAAGGGGCACGAGGTAAGACGACGATGGGAAACCTATCCGCAGCCTGGATTTCGTGATCCTCGCAAAGTACAACTGTGCGGCTCCAGGTTCCCGACAGTCAATTTGGGGTTCTCTGAAGGAAAGAAGGTTTGGAGGATTTCACGCCGGTACGAGCATAAGGGCTGGCTTCCCAAGCAGGCAAAGAATCGCAACCGAGAGGCAAACTCGGGCATCCTAGTGTGCGAAGCGTGCGGTTTCTCAGATGAGCTGGACGCCCTTTTCGACGCGCACCATCTTGAACCTCTCGCCGCCGGCACGAGGACCACTCGACTAGACGACATGACTGTGCTTTGCCCAACCTGTCATCGCTGGGCGCATCAAAAGGCGACAGACAAATTGCGGCCTCTACCGGTCGAACAGGTGAGGATGGCTCGATCGTCTGATTAATCGGTTTATCTGAAGCCTCCCACCTAGAAGTGACACTGGCGAGCACGTCATCGTACGACCATGAACGCCGACCAGTAGTGCGCCTGGAAGCGCCAGCTGGCCGAACAGGTCTTGTTGGGCCGTCTTTGTTTTGACGCTCCGATCGTGGACGTCGCTGTGGGCTGCTGAAGTCTTGACCTTATGAGATCTTAGCCTGCTGGTCTGCGCCCTCGTCGGCGCCTCGCCATGGGAAAAGGCCTTTACTCTTTCTGACCTGGCTCCTTTGGAAAAGGTGACCGTACTCGAACGGAGCCGGATCAAACGGCCACTCGCATCAGTGTATTGTGCGATTTAGTCGTCCTGCGGTCATGACGTCCGCCGATGATCGTTGTGATCGGCTCATTCGCCGGTTCTTCATAGGAGCGAGTCCTTTGAGCAACTACCTCGCCGTAACCCGATACTTCTTGCCTTTCAAAGATGAGGAGGAATGGGAGCCCACGTATTTCCACTTTGGAGAGGATCAGCCTTTTGGCTGTGAAACCTGGAGGGACGTCCTCTCCCATTGGCGAGTCGTAATTCTTGCTGAGGCCGGTGCGGGAAAAACCGCGGAGATGCGCGAGGCGGCCAAACGCTTGACCGGCGAAGGAACACCAGCGTTCTACCTGACCGTGTCTGCCGTATGCAGCCGTTCCGTGCGAGACGCGCTCTACTCCACTGATGATCAATGCCGGTTCGATGCATGGCAATCCTCTGATGAGGTCGGCATTGTTTTTGTAGACTCCGTCGATGAAGCGCGACTAGACGGCTCTTATCTCAGAGACGCTCTCGCGAATCTGGAAAAATCGCTGCACAAACAACTCGCCCGGGTGCGCATCGTGCTCTCGTGCCGAATCAGCGATTGGCGTTCTGATCAAGATGCATCGGAATTCCGTGCCGCTCTCGGAACACCGCCCAACATTGCAGACATGAAGCATCCAGCTGATCTGCATCCCGATGATGCTCTCCTTGCACCACTGCGTCGGGAACGCTCTGTTGCTAACGAAAAAGAGGGTCACACAACCGTCGCTAGAAGCGAGGATTTCATCCCCCACATTTTCGCTCTTGCGCCGCTGACCCAGAAACAAGTGAAGCAGTTTGCTGAATGGCGGCAGGTCGACGATGCTGGAGCGTTCCTCGAAGCCGTAGTTGAGGCGGATGCGGCCGACCTCGCAAACCGACCGCAGGACTTAATCACGCTGATCTCTTTGTGGAAGAGCGAGAAACGAATTGGAACGAAGTACGACGCTCTTTGCCGATCGATCACCGAGCGGCTCCGTGAAACAAATCCGGACCGCGAGCAGACTGACACGTTGTCCGAAAGCAAGGCCTATGAGGGCGTCAAGCGTCTTGCAGCAGCTCTGACGTTCTCTCACAAGCGCTTTCTTGTGTGGCCAGGCGCCGGCAACCCCAATGCTCGAGATTCGATTGCCGTAAACCCTAAAGATGTTCTTCCAGATTGGTCCGCACAGGAACAAAAAACGCTTCTCTCACGAGCTGTTTTTGACCCAGCCAATCTCGGCCGTGTCAGGTTTCATCACCGTTCTGTTCAGGAACTGCTTTGCGCTGAATGGCTGAATGATCTTATGCAAAAAGGAGAGCCGGTCAGGAAGGTATGGAACCTTCTGTATACTGAGAAATACGGGGAAAAGATCGTCCGACCTTCTATGAGACCGGTCGCTTCGTGGCTGGGACAACAGTCGTCAGAAATCGGCGATCGCCTTCTGAGGATGGCACCTGAGGTCCTTGTCGAGAATGGGGACCCATCCCGATTCTCAACTGAATCCCGGGCTAGGCTGCTGCGGCAATTCTGTGCTGCCTACGCTGATCGCGACGATGCCGACATCAGCATTGGGATCGATCAAGTAGCCCGCCTGTCTTCACCTGAGCTCGCAGGCGTCATCCGTGAACTGTGGGGCAAGTCGAGCCGGTCGGCGGAAGTGCGACAACTGTTGCTGCGAATGATCTGGATTGGGAAAGTTGATGCATGCGCTGATATCGCATTCGAGGCAGCCACAAATCAGTCAAACACCTACGAAAATGAGCTTGGCTGCTTGGCCCTTGGGACTCTCCAGTCGAAGCGCTATCTCAAATCATTTCTTAGACACCTCAAGAAATACGCACGCTCGTATCCAAGGCGAGCTATCGCGCCAGCGATCGAAGCAGTCTATCCAAGTGTCGCGTCGGAGGAGGAGCTTGGTGAGGTCATCAAAAAGCACAGGAGCGGCGCAACAAATTCGATCCATTCAGGGTTGTGCTTTGGTCTCAACGAGATTGCTCGGCACGCATCTATTGAGAAACTGCCTAGTCTATTGTTGGTGCTTGAGAATTTCTCGAAACGCCGACCCTGGCTGAAGCAGACTCATCACCTACGCGTTTCTCAGTCGTACTTTTGGGTGTTGAGCCCGATCATGCAGATTTGTGCTCGCCTAATTTCGGAATCAAGCAACGGTGAGGTCGATAATCGAGTCATTGAGATCGCTCGCTTTGCTGCTTTCGCGAGCGAGATCCATGGTGACTATGAGATCAGTGAATCGCGCAAGACGCTTCAAACAGCGGTCGACACTAACCGCTGGGTTAATCGGAAGTTGTTTTGGCAGGCGGTCGAAGTCTCCAAGGAGCGGCGCGGGGATGCCAAGACAATCCAGCTTCTACACGAGTATGGCGAGCTTTGGAGCATCAAGGCCGAAGACTGGCCTTGGCTCCTTGAAGACGTAAGGCGCAAGGTAAACGAGAATGACCGGTTCATCGCCTTGCAGGCGCTAGCAAGACTCTGGAAAACGACGGGAGAGGCCAATGGCGCTCTTGCGGAGATGCAACAGGCAATCGGCCAAGAGACGGCGCTGCAGGACGAACTGGGAAACTGGACTAACCCACCGAGATCGAAGTTTACAGATCACGAGAAGCACTGGGAGAAAGTCCGGCGCGCGCAAACCGTAAAACGTGAAGCGCGGCAAAATGCTATTGATGAGAGCTGGAAGACCTTCCGGGATCGCCTTGCAGACAATCCCCAATCCCTTTGCCAGCCGGGGTCATTTGGTGACCTCCATCACCTCGTACAATGGCTTCGAATGTTGCATCGCCGCGACCGGTTTGGACATGCCGACTGGCAGTCACTTGAGCCAGCGTTTGGGCGACATGTTGCGGAAGCGGCGAAGGCAGCCCTAATCGGGTTCTGGAGGTCGTATCAACCCTCCATATCAATGGCCCGTGCACACAAAGTGACCCATGGCATCGAAGTCGGACTTGTTGGACTCGCTATTGAGGCCCGTGAATGCAAAACGTGGCTGAAGAACCTCACAGACGAAGAAGTGCGCTTGGCGTCGACCTATGCGCTCTTCGAGATGAATGGCTTGCCGCAGTGGGCACCCCAGCTGTGGGAAGCCTACCCCGACGTGGCAAAGCTATTGCTCAAGAAGGAACTGCGATGGGAGTTTAGGCATCAGTCGGAATCAGGTTATCACCCATTCCATGTGGCTTCTGCCCTGTCGTACTGCGATGAACCGCTGCGCTCCATGGCAGCTGATTGGAGTCTGGACGTGTTGACACGTGTCGACCCAATTCACGACCACACATTGGATCGCGTGTTGCGAACAATTTCCGGCTCGCAAACTGATTACTCGGACCGATTGGGGTGCATTGCACAAAGGCGTCTGAAAGCCAATGACATGACCGAGTCACGGAGACTTGTTTGGTTGGCTGTGCTCTTTGCAACAGACGCAGAAAACGCCCGCGACGTGCTTGAAAAATGGCTTGCGCGTCTCTCGCGCATCCGCCGAACGGCAATCCTTACTGGGCTCTTGCATGCGCTCTTTGACCATCGTGCGTACCAGTTTGGAGTTCGGCTCCAAAGTCTAAGGCAGCTTGAGTGCCTGATATGGCTTGTACCGCTACTGTACCAGTACATCCGTTTGGAGGAGGACAATGTCCACGAAGATGGGCCGTATTCGCCGGACGGACGCGACGATGCTGAGTCCGCCCGTGGAGCGCTTCTGAGCTGGTTGCTCGATACGCCCGGAGAGGCGACCTATGATGCTCTCTTGGAAATGAGCCAACAATCTCAGTTCTCTTCCATATCAGATCGCATGCGCGCACTGGCAAAGCGGAGGGCTGCAAGTGATGCAGACCTTTTGCCATGGAAAGCTTCAGATGTTGTGGAGTTTGAGGACAGGGGTGAGCGGCGACCGCATTCGCTTGCCGATCTGCACGACATCCTTGTCGATCGTCTTTCTGATATTGCCGATGCTCTCGAGCACGGAGATTACTCGAACAAAGAGACTGTTCGGCAGCATGATCGGAAGAGGGCCGACGAGAGCGTCGTGCAAAGGGAATTGGCAAGTAGATTGGATCAGGCTTCTCGGTCAGCCTACTCCATTGAAAGGGAGCCTGAGGTGGCGGATCGCAAGGAGCCCGATATACGCGGCAAGTACCCGGGTCTCAACGCATCGGTCCCAATTGAGATCAAGGTTGCCGATAGTTGGACGTTTGCCCAGCTGAAAGCGGCCGTTCGCGATCAGCTGGTCGCTTTGTACATGAGGCCTCAGGACGTCACGCATGGGATCCTGGTGTTGACATACCACGGGAAGAAAAAGCGCTGGCAAATCCCAGGCAACCGACCCTCTCGGGCGTTATTCGAAACACTCACTGCCGAACTTCAAAGGTATGCGAATGTGCTCTGTACTGATCGGCCAAACATGCAAGCGATATCGATCGTAGGCATTGACCTGACTTGATGCTGTCAGACTTGTGGCGAGACACCCATTGCTCCGACGGACTTCATACAAGCACCAAGCTGCCGCCGAGATAACACTGATCTGACCGGAAGCTCCCCGCAGTGGAGGCCAGGTCAGCCGGGGCGATTGTCTCCAGAGCCGATACCGGATCCGGGTGACGCGCGCATGGTTGACACAACCATCTTTAGCCTTGAAGCAAAGTAGTGACCCGACGAAGCTCGTGGCGAATTTCCTCGCTGGCCAGCCCAATAAGCGTAGAGCCGTCCCTATATGAGTATGCAAGATTGAACAATGAAAGACCTAGTGCGGCAGCAGCGATCTCTTTTGGCGGGTTCTCCTGACGCTCTAGCGGCCCCCTGAGCTAGAACCGCTCGCCAATCCTCCTTGCCTTCTTTTTCGATGACTCAAGATGTCTGCATGTTAGCATGCGGGTGGTGGGTTGAGTAAGGAGTTGATGAAGCGATGCTCTTTGATAATCAAATGCCAACTCGCCGTTGTGAAGACATCATGGGGCCTTTCTCCCGTTCGGTGATCGCAGCGACGCTCGCTTTTTCTTTGGTTGCATGTGCTTCAAGTAACAGAACCGGTTTGCCGCCTGCCAATGGAGAAGGCTTTGCCGAGGAATCTGTGCAGTCTTGTGGTGAGAATGCCGAGGGTGTCAGCGATGTACCGGCCAAGCTACGGCAGAACAATCTGGGCACGATTTCAACGATCGCAGAGTGCATAGCTGCACTCAGAGCGCACCCTTCCAACCTGTCTGTTGCGAAATCGATCAATTCATACTTCAGCTCTGATACATCCGATCAGTCAGCAAAAGCATCCAGACAGACAGCTCAGGATGCGCTCAACGCGAGCTACCTTCACGTTGCCGAGTTCTTACAGCTCCATGCCGTTAATCCCTCCCACTTTGAGGAGGTGTTGCGTTGGTATCTGCTCGCCGCTCGTGGTGGGAGCGTCGATGCGGCGTATTCCGCAGGTCTTATTCTGGCGTCCGGACACGCCGGAGAGGCGGACTATAATGAAGCAGTGTACTGGATGCGGACTGCAGCACGCTCTGGCGATCCGAGAGCCGATCTAGAGTTGGGGGCTGCGCACTTCTACGGCCAAGGTGTGCGCCGTGACCCAGCATCCGCCGCTCTCTACTTCGGGAGAGCTGCTTTTGCGGGGAATGCTATCGCCCAGGCAAATTTGGGCCGGCTGTATGCTAATGGCATCGGGGTGGAGGCAAACGCCGGCGAGGCGGTTCGGTGGCTCGAACGGGCAGCCGAGCAGGGCAACGTTTCAGCATTGCTGAGTCTTGGCAGTGTTTACGCGTCCGATCGCTTGGGAACTCAAGATGACAAGCTCGCATTCTCATATTTCATGAGTGCTGCCGAGGCGGGGTCACCTACAGCAATGCGTCAAGTTGCGCTCATGTATGCCGATGGGCGGGGAGTCCCCAGGAGCAATGCTAAAGCGATACGTTGGATGATGTTATCGGGCAGCTACGATCAGGTTGGCGTGAGGAGGGAGCTGGCCGCTGCCTTTCTCCACGGCGACGGTGTCGCTAAGGATCAAGATAGGGGAATAGCCTGGTTTGAGGAAGCTGCCGATCTCGGGGATGTAGGGACTCAGAAGTTTCTAGGGTGGCTGTTCAACAATGATCAGGGCAACATCAAAGATAATAAGAAATCCGTTTACTGGTACGGAAGAGCCGCCCAGCAAGGTGATCCGGAGGCACAGACCAACCTTGGCTTCATGTACCACCATGGCCTCGGTGTGGCTCAAGACTACCACCAGGCTGTCGAATGGTACGAGAAGGCGGCCCGACAAGGCTACGCGAACGCTCAATCCGACTTGGGCTATATGTATCAACACGGCCTTGGCGTGGAAACGGACTATGGGCGTGCATATGAGCTTTATTCCGCGGCGGCCGTCCAGGGTTATGCTTCCGCAGAAAATGGACTGGGGGTTCTGTATTTCTATGGACAGGGTGTTGAGCAAAGCTACGAGCGTGCTCACGACTGGTACATCAAAGCAGCTGCTCAAGGTAACTCTAATGCTCAGACAAATCTGGGTGTTCTGTATCAGAATGGTTTCGGTGTAACTCTGAACCATAGTGAAGCAGTTGAATGGTATCAGAAGGCCGCTCAGCTAGGGGATGCAGGGGCCCAGAGCAAACTGGGATACATGCACCACGAGGGCCTCGGCGTTAAGCAGAGCTACAAACGCGCTGTTGAGTGGTATCGGCGGTCGGCGGATCAAGGCCATGCAAGGGGGCAAGACAACCTCGGTCACGCGTATCTGCACGGACTTGGGGTTGCCAAAGACTACCGACGAGCCTTCCAGCTTTTCTCCGCCGCTGCGGACCAGAACGATTCAAATGCTATGAACAATCTCGGGTTTATGTATGCGCTTGGGAAAGGTGTCGAGAAGGATCAGAATAGGGCATATGCGCTCTACGCTTCTGCAGCCGAATTGGGGAGTCACTTGGCGCAATCAAACCTGGGGGGACGGTACGAAGATGGAGAAGGCGCTCCGCAGAGCGACCATGAAGCGTTACTCATCTACAGAACGGCTGCGCTGAAGGGCAACCGGGCCGCCGCACGAAAACTTGGTCAGATGTACGCGCATGGGAGGGCTGTCGAAAAGGATCCTCATGAGGCAGTACGTTGGTATCGCTTGGCGATGGGAGATGACGACACGGCGAAGACGAATTTGGCATTTGCTTACTACTCCGGCTTCGGTGTCCGGCAGAATGTGGACCGTGCGATTGAGCTGTATGAGGAAGCTGCTGAGAATGGGTATCTCCGCGCGATGTGCATCCTTGCCGGCATTTTTGAGACCAGTGATCGGGTCGAAGCGGACCCTCATAAAGCGTTCTACTGGTCGAAGAAAGCTGCCGAAGCAGGCTTTGCCGGGATGCAGGCAAACCTTGCTCGCTTGTATGAGATGGGCATCGGGACACCTCGGGATCTGGAGCGTGCTCACCATTGGTATCGTATCGCCGCGCATGGAGATGACGTTGCCGAGTTGACGACAAGCGGCGTCGCGACGGCTTCGTCCGGCAACTCGGTGCAGGCCGCTTCTTCCAACCAGTCGCATCCTGATCTTGACGCTTTAAGGGAGACAGGCATTGCCAGCGCGCAGGCTGCTCTAGCTCGACTCGCGGAAGAAAGTTCCGCTGAGGCTGCCCCGGACCTCGGTGGGGCGTTGGAGTACTACCTTTCTGCCGCGGTCAAAGGTGAACGTGCTGCACTGGACCGGATCAAGCAGATACTTGAAGATGAAAGTCATCCACTGTTTGCCGCTATGCGCGCGGAAGGGGATGTGTTTCTGCATGTTGGTGAGGCAGAGGAGCATGTCGATTCCAGCTGCCGCAGGTCGCCAATTGTGTGTCGAAGCGGTCTCAATCAACGAATTGATCTTGAAGAGGCTGCGACTTGGTATCGCCATGCGGTAGCAGCGGGCAACACTACAGCGCAATTCCGCCTCGCTCGATTGCTCCTTGCTCACCCCGCGCTTGAGTCTCACGCCGGTGAGGGCATTGAACACCTGCAAGCCGCCGTTGCGAATGAGAACGCGGACGCTCTGTTCTTCATTGCGACTATGACCGACAGACAGGCACGGCGCTTGGAGTTAGATTCTAGTGAGCAGCCTGTTTTCGTTTTGGAGAACCTGCCAAACGATGTGTCCGTTCGATTGGCTTTCGACGGAGCGATTGGGAGATTTGGTGACAGGGCAACTCCCATTGCATTCAACTATCTCCAGGAAGAAGCCGACGCAGGTTCGAAGCTGGCCAAACTCGCATTGCTATCGGTGTTTTCGTTCTTCGGCGCCTTTGATGAGGCAACGCTGCTTGTCCAGAGCTCAGGCGATGGATTGGACTGGGATTTGCTGGCTGAGTTTGACGGTTGGGCAGACACGCTGGAAAGAACAACAGACGTTTGGATAGCTGAAGCACGACATGGCCAGGCGCCTGATGCGGAGGCGGCCCAGAAGCTCGGTGAGCTCTTGAACGCCCTTTCATCTCGGTCTGTCGATGCGGCGGCGTCGCTAGAGCTGAAGTTAAACGCGTTGGAGCGTCTTCTCGATGCGCGTGAAACGAAGCCAATCGATGATTTGAAGGAGGCCGGCTACAAGCAGGAGTTCGAGCGGGAACTGGTCACTGCGACGCCTGCGGAACAAGTTTCTCTTGCGGAGCTGAGACTAGAGGAACAGGTGAGTCTTGGTGGCCTGTCTCCGCATCAAGCTGAGGCTTATCGTGAACTCGCGGATGCATTGATGGCAGCGGGTAAGCGGGCCGACGCAATGACAGCGGAATTGTCTGCCATTTCCGTGAATCTGGAAATCAATAACCAGAGCCGGCACCTCAAAGGGGATTTGATGCACCTGTTGGACCGTGCCTGTTTTCTGACGAAAGCCAGTGAGAGAGTCTTAAGCCTAGGATACAAAGAAACTGCAACGCTGTTTGCGACTGAGGCTTTCAATAGCCTTCAAGAAGCGCGCAGGAAACTGGCGGGCCTACCGGAGGGACTGCAGGCGTGTTTCAAGAAGATCCTGTCTGACCAGTATCGGTTAGTGGCCGAAGCATTTTTGGAGCAGGGACAATTCCTGAAAGCCTACTCAGTGCTGGACCAACTGCAGGATTTTCAGCGGTACCAGTTCACGCGCCGAGGACCTGAAGATGCAGGTAGGACGTTCGATGCCGTACGTCTAAGCGCAGCACAGAGGTCAGTCCAAGACCAGCTCGCGCAGATGTCAATTCTCCAGATTTCAAAGCTGAAGCAAGAGCGCCGAGTGCTGTTGGAGCTAGATGTCATGACGCCGAGGCAACAATCCAGGTTCGAGGAACTTGGCACGGCTCTACAGCGGGCTCATGAGGTCTTTGACAGTGAAGCCCAGAGGCTCTTGGCAGACATATATCAGCTCGAAGATCAGAGTCACAAGACTTCACTGCTGAGCCTTGATCGCCTTCGTCAGGAAGCGGCGAATGGTGCATTATCAGCAAGCTTGTCAAGGCTGGGCTCCAATGTCGCCGTCGTCTATACCGCTGTCCTCCCCGATCGCGTCCACTTCATCGTCACCACTTTGGATGGGTCGCAGCATATCATACGCTCAATACCTCGACGTGATCTGATGAAGAGGATTGGAATGCTTGGAGCAGCGGCTCGAGATCCGTCATCTAGTTTCACAGAGTTGTCCCGCGACCTCTATAAGGATGTTTGGCAGGAAGTTGATAGCGTGCTGGATTCAGTTTCCAGCCCCGTCGACCATGTCATCGTTTCGCTTGACTTGCCACTCCAGCAGCTCCCCATCGCTATGTTGTTTGATGGCGACGAGTTTCAGGTCGAGAAACGCTCCATTTCCTACTTGACTGGTAGTGCCGGGAATGCGCTGTCGGTATCGAGTACTTCTGACGATTTGAGTGTGGCGGGGTTGGGAGTAACGCGAGCGATCAGCGGCTTTCCGGCGCTCACTTATGTGCGCAGAGAGCTCGAGGCTATCATCCAGACCAACGGCGATACCGGGCGCGGTATTCTGCCGGGCCGTGCTTGGTTGGACGGTGATTTCAATCGACGCACGCTTGAGCGAGCGTTGTCGGGGCAACAGGAGATTGTGCATGTGGCATCTCACTTTGACCTCCGCGAGACGGCCGACGCCTCCAGTCTTCTTCTCGGCGATGGCCAATTTCTGTCGCTTTCGGAGATGAGCCGCAGTGCCAACTACCAGTTTGGACGCGTTCAGATGATTGTGTTGTCAGCTTGCGAAACAGCGATAGCCAGTAGGCCGGGCTTAAACAGCTTTGCAGGAGTTATCCAGGGTCGTGGGGTCGAGACGGTTGTGGCATCGCTCTGGAAGATAAACGACGGTTCGACCGCTGCTTTTATGGAACGCTTCTACGACCATCTAAATCTTGGTTCACCAGCGGCAGAGGCACTGAGACTGGCACAGGTAGAGATGATTTCAGGTGAAATTGAGGGAGAACCCGATGCGCCTGTGAGATGGGGTGAAACGCCTCGTGAAGAGCGTTTGTCGGGTTATGCTCACCCATACTTCTGGGCCCCGTTTGTAGTGATGGGGATTGGTGCGTAGATCGCGCCCAAGTCTGCTTTGAGTTGGGAGATCGGAATGGGGCGACACAGCATTGCGGTTTACTCGTTACTTCTTGAGCACAGCATTTGACGGCCAAGGTTGGGTCTGGCGTAACGAAACCCTGCGTCAGTTGATAACCGGCTGGTTGTTGGCGGTCGTTGCATTGCTTCTGATACCGCTTTGGCCCCTCAACATGACATTCATTGTCGACTTAAATCGGCCCATTCAAACACTTGCTCTAAAACTGGGCGAAGGCATTGTGGGCACCAGTGCCCCGCATGTGGTTCAGCTCGAATTTGATAGCCTTGCTTGGGAACACGCAGGTAAGCCAATCGTAACGCCGAGATCGGCAATTGTTCAGATGCTTGAGTTTGCGAAGGCCGGGAATCCGCGTGCGGTGATTGTTGATATTGATATCAGCACCGACACTCCAGATTCTGATGACAATGAACTAGAAAGACTTCTGGCAGCATGGGGTCGTGACGAGACTTCTCCGGTTTTGGTTTTTTCTCGTAGGCCCGAATTAAGGTACTTCGATACTGGCAGCCTAAGTGGAGTCCCTTACCTAAAGCCGACCCAGTATGACGCTGTTGTCGACGAGTCAGCTTTGATCTATTGGGCAAGCGCAAGCTTCATTGAAAGCGGCGACGGTGTCATCCGCCGGTTTCCCCTATGGGAATGTGTTCGAAGAGACGGCGGTGATGTAATTTCGCTCCCAAATGCTGCGATCGTGGTGGCGCAGCATGTTGAGCAACAAGACCTGGGTCGCAGTTTTCAGTGTGATCGGACGCTAGCGCCCGGGGAGGAGCAACAGGCTCCGTTGAACCAGCTATTGCATTATCAGTTCTCGGACAAAGAAAGGTACGGACAAAGAGGCGACAGTCCGGCTCTGACAGATGACGGTTTACCAATAATAACGACCATTGGGCTATGTGCCATTGCACCTCTCAGGTGCGGCGCCTCGAATAGAAGCTTGCCAAGCGACGACATTGTTGAGGGCGCCATCCTAGTAATCGGCACAACGCATCCCCTGGCGGCTGACATACACATGACACCCTTCGGTCGCATGCACGGTTCACTCGTACTGGCCAACGCATCGAGAGCACTTACTCAATTCGGACTGTTGTGGGAACCAAATGTGTGGAGGCAGGTCTTGTTCGTCACCCTTCTAACGATGCTTATTCATACGATCTACGTCTTGCTTAGACGTGTGAGACATCAGGCGGCAGAAGGTCGGCGCGGAAACCTTATCCGCTTCTTGCTTAATCCGCTTTTCATCAAGTGGTTTTGTGCCGTCTCGGCGTGGACAGTGACGGTATTCATCCTGATGATCAGGTTTGATTGGGCTGATATGGCTTCGGTCGTTGTGCCTGCCTACGTCGCATCGTTCTACTTCGCCTATAGTGACATAAAGCAACTAGGGACCTAGCAGGTAAGGCATGCGGCGGCGGATTCCATACATAGTCATCCCGGCTATCGCTTTACTCGTAGGCGCAGCCCTTTGGTTCGCCACCTCAGGCGTATTTCTCGACCGCGAAACCTCTGTTTCTAGCCGTCCAGTTGCTAGCATCGTCGACATCAAATCCGCTTCTTCGGAAGCTGCCGTGATCTATGGTGGCGATACTCAACGTGTAGCGACTGTTCTAGGCCTGCTCAATAGTGGTGAGCGGTTACGTGTCGTAGAACCAGGCGCAACAGTCTATGTGCAGTACTTCGACGGAAGTACCGTAGAAGTCAGCTACGACACGGAACACTTGGCCGAACACAGGGCCAAATCGCCGGCCCTTCTCCAGAACATCCAATCGGTTGTAGGTGACAAGTTGGCCGCAGATAGCGGACAGCGGACCAAGTATCTTGTCACCCGCGGGCAATTGGAACCTCTGAGATTCGCAACCCATGACCTTACTTGCGGCACAGCCCAGGTGTCGGAGGGTGATCGCTCACTTCTCATTAGGTGGGTAGGAGGCCGACCGCCTTTCCGTGTGGTACTTCGTGAAGAAGGCGGTGGCTCAATTGTCGAAAGCCAATCAGAGATAGACGCTGCTCTGATGCCACCGGCCCGATTGGAAAGTGAAAGAAGGTATGAATTACTTGTTATCGATAGCAGCGGAGAATCGGTTTCCGGCACGTTTCGCGCTGTTGCGTATGCACCGCCGAAATGGGGTGAAGCGCGCGCAGGAAGAACAGGCACCCTAATAAGAGCCTATGAGGCAGTTTGGCTGGCTCAGTTGGACTCAGCAAAATGGTCGTTTGAGAGCCTTCAACTCGTCGCTTCTTTGAACGGTGAACTGATTGATCGAGCTGCTGTCGCAGACATCGTCGGGTATTACAGCTCCCTGACTTGCGAAGCCCGACTTGAGCTTTAGGGAAGTGCGGCCAATACGGCCTGCTCATGAAGAGTACCGAGGTCTCAGGCCTGTCAGGGTTGACTAGACGATGGTTGATATCGGTGGGCAGGTATGGGTGTCTTGGTCAGTCAGTAGTGAGAAAGCTCTCTACGTAACTCAAAGAACTCCAAGTCGTCTCACTTCTCCAGTATCCGACAGATATCAAACGATGTGTCACCCCATCCCGGTACACTAATTGTCTCTAGTGCCAACGAGCTCGCTACGGGTGCACGGCAGTCCCCTCGCCCCGTCTAAAGGCAGACGTATCGAATCTGCATGAGATTGCCTAACACTGCCGCCAAACCGTGTTGACTCTCAATCAGCGTGTCCAGTCTTGTATCCTTGTGCGGCCATCACAACACCCTTGAAATCACTGTACGCCGACCGTCACAAATGGTGCCCAAAATGCTGGATGAGAGTAACCTGTCTGAGCCGCCAATTCTTGCATTGCAGATTGCATTGCTTCAGGGCCACCTTTGACTTCATTGAGATGGTTGAAGAAGGCGGTTGTAAGCAAAGAAGTTGCTTCGCTCTCAACCGGCCAGTGGCTAACAACCAGGTTGCGCGCACCAGCGGCAAAGAAAGCACGAGCAAGTCCCGACAATCCGTCTGCGCCAGGTTCACCGTCTGGACCTGCTGTATTACATGCAGACAAAAGGACCCAGTCTGCATTCATCTCAAGACCCACAATCTCAGAAGCTGCGAGAATCCCGTCATTCTCAGATTCGAAAGACGATGGCCGCGACATCAAGAGTGATGGCTCGGTAATCGCGCTGTTCTCACCAGCGAGAACGCCATGAGTTGCGAAAGCCACAACCCTTTGTCTCGCAAGGTCCGACTCTTTGACATTGGCCTCAGAAGCCGCGGTGCCAAAATGCAGGTCATTCTCTGTCGCGCCGAGAATCCCAGCGATCGATAGCAGTTCACCACGTGTCTCGGGGAGTGGGGCCACCCCCTGAAAGAATGAGATGTCAACGTTAGCCGTAGCCGGCAATGATCGCATCGACATGCTACGCCATCGATGTTCTTGATTGCGGCCATCACCTCCATAGTCTGGATCTGCAAAGCCGACTAGCGGCTCTTTCGCGGAGCTCAAAGTCTCGACCCCTTTGAGTGACACGAGCGATGTCATCGAAGGGAGCGTCGCTAATGCGAAGTCATCTCTGAGCCATTTGCTTCCAGTGGCCTCATCGCCTTCAGCGGACACTAGCAATTGAAACGGAATGCTCTGCAGGGCTCCATCTGCGACGGTGTAGACTCGTTGCTTGTCAATCAGGTGTGGTAGCAGCGGAGCAAAGACCCTCTTAAAGATCTTCGAAGATGACCGTGTATCGAATTCTCTAGGCCTCTCGCGACCACTCAACTCAACAGACCTACGAACCGAAGAAACAAGACTGTCGATTTCCTCAGATGTCGACTGCAAATCAACGAGATCCGAGTAACCTGATGTCACGATGAGGGCATACGCTCCCATTGCGCCAACCGAATAAACGACGACAGCCTCGTCGTTCTCGAGCACACTCTGAACCTCATCAAGTTGTGCGAGCGGCTGATCCCTGAGGCTGACGTATCTCGGAGCGACGTGTCGTAGCTGTCTGTCTATTTCTTTGATGTCTGCAATGGAGGGCCCAAGGCGCTCCGCGGCGTCTCGTTGCGCTATGAGCTCTGCCACTCCCGGCAAGGTCGAAAAAGCCCGCTGCACGTACTGTCGAATGGAGTTGCTAGTTGAGGACGCATGTAGAAGTTCGAAGGCATCGAAGACCCGCGAAACGTCATCCAGTCCGAGCCGCGATATCAGCCAAATCTCTCGATTGATTGCGGCCTTTACGTCTCGGGGGTTCTGAAAGCTGTCGATGT
>JGI12316J14372_10001941_pt1 | contig 23992 bp, 17 predicted proteins | sample MarCyaLeptolynsp_FD_14372 | JGI IMG/M metagenome (IMG submission 14372)
TGCTCGGATGGCGGCACTTCGGTGCCAATTCTGAAGCTGAAACGCTCCACCCGTGTCACACCGCTGTCTGTTTCGCACCTGAAGTCCACGTTGAACCAGCGTCCAAGGCTGCGAAAGGCCGCGTTGCGGGGCTCAAGAACATTGCCGGAAAGCCCCCGGAATGAAGGCAGCAATTCAGGTGGAACAGCGCTGACCGCTGTCAGCTGAGCGCGCAATTCGGAGACGCACAGGCGATTGAGCCGCTCACCCGCCGGTATGCCGCGCAGGGCTGTTATGGAACGCTGCTCTTCGAGCGGGTTCCGGGTAAAGAGTTGCCGTGCGGGGATCAGGTCGGACCGTCCCGCAGCTGGTGGCGCTGAAGCCGGTGGCGAAGATGGTTCGGGCCTGATCACCGGTTTTGGCGCGGGTGCAGCCGCCGTTACGATCGGCCCGACCGTCCCGAAGTCATCGGTCGAAATTTCATCCGCCTCTCCGACATCCACTTCCGCTTCGGTGCCCGCGTCCGTTTCGGTGGAAGGCTTGGCCTCAGGGGTCGGCAGCGAAGCTATTTCCGTATCACTGACCGGTCCCGCCAGCGGATCGACATCGTCAGCGGTCTCGATCCCGGTCTCCAGATCCTCGGAAGGCTCAGCGTCCGTTTCCGTCTCGGGTTCGGGTTCTGCCTCGGCTTCCGGTGCCGGTTCCGAAGTCTCTTCTGCCTCGGCCGTCTCCAACGCATCGGTTTCCTGTACGTCTTCGGGAACATCGCTCTCCGGCGGCTCTGACAAGTCTTCTTCGGCCACCTCCTCAAGCGGCTCTTCGACGGGCTCTTCTGCGCTTGCTGGCGGACCTGAATCTTCCTCGCCAAATTCTTCCACCGGCTCGAGCACGGTCACCGGGGGTGCGCTCTCAGCATCAGGAGCGGGTTCAGGCTCCGGCGTTGGCTCCTCGGTTTCTTCCTCTTCAGGTTCCGGCTCTTCCGGTTCTGGCTCTTCCGGTTCTGGTTCTTCTGGCTCGGGCTCTTCTGGCTCGGGCTCTTCAGGGGCAGGCTCTTCAGGGGCAGGCTCTTCCTCGACCGGTTCAACCGGTTCAGGAGCTTCAGCGATGATGATTTCGACGTCGATCGGCTCCTGGACAGGCTCTGCGACGTAGCCGGAAATCTCACCCAGAAATACGAGCCCCAAAAAGCCGTGCAGCACCAGAGAGGCGATCAATCCTCCCAGGAAATACCGTCTGTCTTCGGTCACCGTCTCGCTCATCGGACGGTTCATATCGTCGATTATGGCCAAAAACGTGCCCTTGAGCGGATTGCGGCGATCAACTTGCAATCAGGTGTTTCAGCAAAAAACCCGGCATTGCGGCCGGGTTTTTCAAGATTTCCGTCACATTTGCCTGCGTCTTAGCTGTCCAGGAACGACCGCAGCTTGCGCGACCGGCTCGGGTGCTTCAGCTTTCTGAGCGCCTTTGCCTCGATCTGGCGAATACGCTCACGGGTGACAGAGAACTGCTGGCCGACCTCTTCCAGCGTATGGTCGGTGTTCATGCCGATGCCAAAACGCATACGAAGAACGCGTTCCTCGCGCGGCGTCAGAGATGCCAATACGCGTGTCGTGGTTTCACGCAGGTTCGACTGGATCGCTGCATCGATTGGCAGAACCGCGTTCTTGTCCTCGATGAAATCGCCGAGATGGGAATCTTCCTCGTCGCCGATCGGCGTTTCGAGCGAGATCGGTTCCTTGGCAATCTTCAGGACCTTGCGGACCTTTTCCAGCGGCATTTGCAGCTTCTCGGCCAGCTCTTCCGGGGTCGGCTCACGGCCGATCTCGTGCAGCATCTGCCGGGAGGTCCGCACGATCTTGTTGATCGTCTCGATCATGTGGACCGGAATACGAATGGTGCGGGCCTGGTCGGCGATCGACCGGGTGATCGCCTGCCGGATCCACCATGTCGCGTATGTCGAGAATTTGTAGCCGCGCCGGTATTCGAACTTATCGACCGCCTTCATCAGGCCGATATTGCCTTCCTGAATAAGATCCAGGAACTGCAGACCGCGGTTGGTGTATTTTTTCGCAATCGAAATCACGAGACGCAGGTTCGCCTCGACCATTTCCTTCTTGGCGATGCGCGCTTCGCGCTCACCCTTCTGCACCATCGCCACGATGCGGCGGAACTCTGTGATTTCCAGACCGGTTTCCGTCGCCAGCGTCTGGATTTCCTGACGCAGCTCGCGCACGGTTTCCTTTTCCTTGGCGATGAAGTTTTTCCAGCCACGGGTGGAGAGGTTCGCGACCTTGCGCAGCCAGTTCGGATCCAGCTCCGCACCCTGATACTGCTTCAGGAAGTCCGTGCGGTCGACGTTGTAGCTGTCGGCAAGGCGCAGGAGACGGCCCTCGTAACCCATCAGGCGCTTGTTGATGTCGTAGAGCTGCGCGACCAGGGCATCGATACGATTCTGGTTGAGCGACAGGCTCTTCACATCAACGATGATGTCTTCCTTCAGCTTCTTGTAGCGCCGCTCCTGGCTTGGAGACAGGGTCTTGTTGGCCAGCTTGTTTTCAACCAGCTGGTCCTGCAGACGGCGAAGCTTCTTGTAGTTGTCGGCGATGTTGTCGAACGTTTCCAGGACACCGGGCTTCAGTTCGGCTTCCATTGCGGACAGCGAAACGTTGGACTCAAACTCGTCGTCGTCCTCTTCGCTTTCACCTTCGCCCTCTTCGTTTTCCGTGTCTTCGGAAACGCCGCTCTCGGACTTTTCTTCCGTCTTTTCCGCGGGCGCAACATCATCGTTGGCAACGGCGGGCCCTGCCTTGGCGTCCGGGCCGGCATAGGTCGCTTCCAGGTCAATAATGTCACGCAGAAGAACCTGCGCTTCATTCAGCTCGTCACGCCAGATGATGATCGCCTGGAAGGTCAGCGGGCTTTCGCACAGACCCGCAATCATGGCTTCACGACCGGCTTCGATACGCTTTGCGATCGCGATTTCGCCTTCGCGGGACAAAAGCTCAACCGAGCCCATTTCACGAAGATACATGCGAACCGGATCGTCGGTCCGGTCTGCCGGCTCTTTCGTGTTGGTGGTTTTTGCCACCGCAGTTGTCGTGGTTGTCGTCAGCTCACCGCCATCGACTTCTTCCGGCCCGTCTTCAGCCTCGTCGGAATCGATAACGTTGATGCCCATATCGGAAAGCATGGACATGGTGTCTTCGATCTTTTCCGATGACACCTGCTCGGAGGGCAAAACTTCGTTTAGCTCATCATAGGTGACATAGCCGCGTTTCTTGGCGGCTTTGATCATCTTTTTGACTGCGGCATCCGACAGGTCCAGCAGCGGGCCGTCCGGGCCATCCGTGGGTGCTTCCTGCGTGTCTTCAGCTTGCGTCGCTTTGGCTACCATATCGTGCTCCAGTTCGCGGCCGGGGTGGCCGCGCAGCGCCCTTACTTTGGCTTCAAACCAGTCTTCCCTCAGCGCGCCGGCAGTCCCTGCGGCCGCGTCCAAAAGAATCGATGTGGATAGGTTTGTAAGCCGTGTCCCTTAAGTCCCAATTAACCGTGGCGTTTTCGACATTGACGGGTATTAGCATCAACGAAGCACACGGCCTTTCAATTTGGCGCTCGCGGTTGCGGGCACCGTCTCGGTGTTCAAACGGGTTTGCAGCCTTTTGTTCAGACTATTTGCCGCGCGCTGGCTCTGTAAGCTGCGGCACTTGAGGGCTGCAAAAGTTCTATTTAGCTCGGCGCGCACGATTCGCAAGTGTGATTCGTCATCAGTCAATTGGAAAATGCATTTTTTGTGGCCTCACACGCGCTTAGAGCCATCTTTTTGCAAATCTGAGCGTCCGGACGAGCCCTGTTCGAGGACTCGAACACAACTGATCTGGAGTTCCGGATACCGTGTGCTGTTACTGCGCTGCAGCCACCGGTGGTGCAGTTCTGATCTTTTTGGCCCGTTCCGCGAGATTGGCTTCTTCACGTGCGCATTCTTCGCGGCGGCGGCTCAGATCCTGCGTCAGGGCCTGAATGCGCATCCAGGATTGCTCGTCGAGCTCTTCCCCGGCGTCTGAAAACTCGCCATTCAATTCAGTCTCCAGGGCGTTCAGTTCCAGGAGATCGAGAAAATGAAGAAATGCCGCTTCGACGAAATCCTCGGGGGGATTGGTCTTCAAGAGCGGAAAGCGGTGGTTCAAAGCAGAAAACTCGGCTCTGCCCTGTTCCTGCAAACCGATCGTCTCCATCATCATCTCGTCCATGATGTCACGCATCGGCTCATCGAATGATCTGGTCAGATCCGCAACAGGTGTCGCTTCCAGGTCGTCCACAATTCGGCAAAGGACATCACGAAGCTGCATGTGCTGTTCGTTGGTAAACGGCAGACCCGTCAGGCGCTCGAAATTCCGGTCCAGCAGATGCGGATAGCGCATGCAAAGCCCAAGAACCAGGCGTTCGGTGCCGAAATCGTTGCTCGCCGCGACACGCTCGCGCGCAATCCCGAGTCCGGCTGATGCATCCGCCTGTTTTTTGCCGTCACGCCGTGAGTGGCGGGCCTGTTCAAAGAACAGATTGGAGAGCTTGAATTTCAGGTCGAGCTGATAGCGCCGTCGGACACGTTCGTCCCGGATCGTCGCAATCAGGTCGTCAAACCGTTTTTCGAGTGCGGCCTTGCGCTCAGGCGTATCAATACGGGAAACGGATATTTCGCGTTCCCACACGGCATCGAAAAGAGCCTGGGCCTTGCCGACTTCCTGCCGGAACCCGTCGAGCCCGCGCAACTTGACCAGATCGTCTGGGTCCATGCCATCAGGCAGAAAGCAGAACTGAAACGAGTAACCGCTTTTCAGAACCGGAAAGATCCGGTCGATTGCCCGGTGAGCCGCCGACACGCCGGCAACATCGCCGTCGAAACAGATCACGGGTTCAGGGGCAAACTTCCATAACCGAACCACCTGGTCCTCGGTAAAGGCCGTACCGAGAGAGGCCACCACATGGCGGATCCCGGCCTGCCAAAGCGCAATGGCATCCAGATATCCCTCCACAACGACGGCTTCCCCGGCCTTGAACGCCGGTTCGCGCGCACGGTGGGCGTTGAACAGCATGACCCCTTTGTGAAACAGCGGCGTTTCCGGCGAGTTCAGATATTTCGGCTGACCGTCGGGCAAAAGCGTCCGGCCACCGAAGGCAACCACCCTGCCCCTGTCGTCCTGGATCGGGATCATCAATCGTCCCCGGAAGCGATCGTAACCAGGCCGCCCGTCGTCCGGCTTGATCACGAGTCCGGCTTCCACCATCGCTGCTTCCGGGATCTCCCTGGTCGCAAGATAGGATTTCAGGGCGTTGCGGCTGTCGGGCGCAAAGCCGAAGCGGAACTCTCTTAAAGTTTCCGGCGCAAGGCCGCGCTTCGCCGTGTATTCGCGCGCGCCGGCCCCTCTCGGACCGGAATACTCGGTTTGAAAGAACTGTGCCGCCATCTCGCAAATGTCGGCGAGACCCGCCCGTTTTTTCTCCCGTTTGGCGGCCTGGGGATCAGGGGCCGGCAAAGCGACGCCTGCCTGCTCGGCAAGCCGCTCGACAGATTCCGGGAAACTCAGCCCTTCCGTCTCGCACAGAAACGTAAAGTGATCACCGGACGCGCCGCAGCCAAAACATTTGTAGCGGTTCCGCCGGTCGTCGACGTGAAAACTTGGGCTCTTTTCCTGATGGAAGGGGCAGCAGGCCCAGTAGTCGCCCTTGCCCGGCTGGGTTTTGCGGCGATCCCACGTGACCCGGCGTGCAACAATGTCCGACAGCGTCAGCCGGGTGCGGATTTCATCGAGAAGGCGCGGTTCGAAACGCATGTGACGGACGGATGATCTTTATGTGTTCCATGAACGGCGAGCGACCACATCGATGTCCGCCCGGTAGCCCTGCAAAATAGTGCGTCTTTTGCCGCCGCGCCAGAGGAACGTGGACAGCACGAGCCGACTTTCAACGACCTGTTGATAGAGTTGGATTGCCCAGCCTTTATTTCCGGCTAGCCTTGCGTGTCCTCAACCCCGCCCTGCGGCGCGTGACCGTTGCCGTTGCCGTTGGTGCGCAACATGTCCTTGACCACGCAGGACGCCTGAACGAAATCCATTTTTCCGGGATACCGGCTTTTCAGCTCGTTCATGCAGCGTCCGATATCGCGCAGACCATGGGCGTCGATATCCTTGACGGTTTCCTCACAAAGGGCCCGCATTTCGTCTTCGCTGAGCTGGGCCGGCAGAAACTCACGAATGATGTCCTGTTCGACACGTTCCTGCTCAACAAGATCAAGCTGGCCACCCGTTTCGAACTCTTGCGCTGAGACCTCTCTCTGGCGGATCATTTTCTGCAAGATCTCAATGACGTCGTGGTCGTCGACACCGTCCTTGCCGCTTTCACGGGCAGCGATTTCCCGGTCTTTGACAGCCGTCTGGATCAGGCGCAGCGTTGCGCACCTGCGTTTGTCGCCCTGGTCCTGAGCTGTTTTCAGCGCAGCGCTGATTCTTTCGCGCAAGTCGTCGCGCATGGTTCACCCTACCCCTGCCGTACTGAGCCCGCGGGCGCTTCGGCGCCCTTCCACACTTCTCAGCCAAGCTATTGAATTTGAACGATTTTTTTTCAAAGGATCAATATTGACGATCCTTGCCGCTTCCCATAGAGTCCCGCGCTTGATGCAGACGGCCACTTGCAGGTGCTCTCACCTGCCCCGGACGCCTATCCTGCAGCGCATGATGTCACCAACAGACTCTGGATACAAGACATGACGACTGCAGACGCATGGTCTGAGACCCCGGCGACAGCCCTGCTCGTTCTTTCCGACGGCAGCATTATCGAAGGTCAGGGCCTTGGGGCAACCGGCCAAGCCGTTGGTGAGATTTGCTTTAATACCGCGATGACAGGGTATCAGGAAATTCTGACGGACCCGTCCTATTCCGGTCAGATTATCACGTTCACCTTTCCACATATCGGCAATGTCGGCACGAATGATGAGGATATCGAGACTGTCAACATGGCCGCCGACAGCGGTATTCGCGGCGTCGTTCTGGCGGCCCCGATCACCGATCCGTCCAATTATCGTGCTGCAAAACATCTCGATGCCTGGCTGAAAAACCGCAACTTGATCGGCATCTGCGGGGTCGATACGCGTGCGCTGACGGCCCTGATCCGGGAAAAGGGCGTCCCCAACGGTGTCATCGCACATGCCGCCGACGGACAGTTCGACCTGGAAAGCCTGAAGACGGCCGCCGCCAACTGGCCCGGTCTTGTGGGAATGGATCTGGCCAAGGACGCCTCGACCACCCAGTCACACCGCTGGTCTCAGACCACCTGGAAGTGGGACGAAGGATACGGGGAGTCCGACATTGCCCGTTTCAAGGTCGTGGCCATCGACTTCGGCATCAAGAGAAACATTTTGCGCCTGCTGAAAGAGGCAGGTTGCGAAGTGATCGTCTTGCCGGCAACAGCAAGCGCTGAAGAAGTCCTTTCGCATGAACCCGACGGTGTATTCCTGTCGAACGGACCGGGAGACCCCGCGGCGACCGGCGAATACTCCGTCGGCATGATCAGGAACGTCGTCGACAAGGGCATACCGGTATTTGGAATTTGCCTGGGACACCAGATGCTGGCGCTTGCCCTTGGAGGCAATACGATCAAGATGCACCAGGGCCATCACGGCGCCAATCACCCTGTGTTCGATCACACGACCGGCAAGGTTGAAATCACGTCGATGAATCATGGCTTTGCGGTCGATGCTGACAGTCTGCCGGACAATGTCGAGCAGACCCATGTCTCACTGTTCGACGGATCCAATTGCGGGCTCGCGATGAAGGACAAACCTGTCTTTTCGGTCCAGTACCACCCGGAGGCTTCCCCCGGCCCGCGCGACAGCCACTACCTGTTTCAGCGCTTTACCGACCTTATGCAATCATCGAAAGCGGCCTGAACCGTCACATCCGTTTTGGGGGCGTCTTCGCGACGACCGGAACGGCAAAAAACCGAAAGCCCCGGCACACATGTGTGTACCGGGGTTTTGCTTTGCAAAGCGTGACAGTTAAGCAATCAGCTCGTCAAAAGCTGTGAGAACCTGGTCTACCTCGGCAATCTGCTCGTCGAGCATTTCTTTCTGCTCGATGAGGATCTCTTGCTGTCCACGGCAGATTTCCTGAAGTTCCTTGAACTGGTCCTGCTTGTCGGAGCTGCCTTCGACCAGTTTGATGACCCTTCTGATTTCAGCAAGTGTCAGTCCGATCTTCTTCGCCTGAAGAATGACACGCATCCGCGAGACATCGCGCGTGCCGTAAAAGCGGCGGGCACCCTTACGTACAGGATTGAGGAGTCCTTTTTCTTCATAGAAGCGCAGCGTGCGGAGCGTCACATTGAAACGCTCAGACATTTCGGAAATCGCGAGGGCACGATCATCCAGCACCACGTCCTGTCCCGGACCAGCGATGTCCGGAACAACGACCATTTTGGTTGCGACATTGTTCATAGTAGTAAGCCCGATCTTGTTTTTATGTTCCGAGTCTGGTCAGGCTTTGCAGTGCTCCTGTCGATCCGGTCCCACCTCCGGAGTTTCAGGTCCCACTAGCACTGCAAAAAACAACCTCTCAGCATGAGCATCAACTCACGGCAAAAGTCCCGATTCATTATTTTTGGAACATTGCACACAGACTAATACACTGGATCGCTAGGTAAAATCTACGCAAAAATTAGGTAAAAAGATCATTATTCGCAGAAGTTTCAGTCTAGTGAAAATTAAATCTCTGCTAAAGATAGAAAGACAACAAGAGCAACATCTTTTATTCACCCACTCGAACCAAGGAGGGGTTATAAATATTAATTATCGATAATCTGCTTTTAATAAATCATATTTTCTTTCGCTGCAATTCAAGCGGACTTTTTTCTTAACTCCACGGCAGATTGCTTTTTGAAAACTACTTTATTTTCCTAGCCTTAACAGGGTCGTTTATTTTACCTCGGCAAAATAACCTAGGTGCTACGTAGCCACATTCCGGTATTCAAGTGCAAGCGACACTTTGCAATCATTAATAGGATAACGATTGTTCTACCCCCTTTACGGGTTAATTTCCGGATATGTACCGATATTACGAAATATTTCCCCGACAACTTTCAGGGCTCAAAGAGCTGTGGAGAACTTGGTCTTTTCGCCAAAAAAATTCCACTACGGAATGTCAACGCGAGAAGCAACTGGCATCTGCGTTAACTCGGATTGAGTAAATCCGCGCATTTAGGCGTTTTCATGCCGGCGCTGGTGGCGGCAGTTGCCTGGCGGTGCCGGTGTTGCAAAAAAGTAGCACACTGTGCACTTCTTGATTGACAAAGTGCCATCCAGGTTATTTCTGTCTTTTTGATCGGCGCGTGTCCGTCCGCTGCGGCCGCGCGGAACCAAGTTACTTTGGAATAAAAGAAATATGGCCGAATCGAAGACAAAAGCCTCTCTGCCAGGCATGACACCCCAGCAGTTTCGCCAGTGGCGGCGAACGCTCGGACTGAAGCAGAAGGATGCGGCTGAGCGGCTTGGTTTGAAGAAACGCATGATCCAGTATTACGAAAAGGGAAATCGCGACGGCCGACCAGTGGAAATCCCGAAATCCATACGTCTGGCTTGCTACGCGCTGTCGGAAGGGATCGGAGACTTTGACGGTCAATTGACGACACCTTTGGGGCCGGATGCGGCAGATAGCGAATAATCTTATCAATCCGGCTCGGAAAACGTCGAGTTCTGCCCTGTCCGGGGTTTCCTAGCGCTCAGCTTTTCCCTATAAGACGCGCTCAGCCAACATTGTCATTCACTTACAGACCGAGCCAGACCGAATAGCGAACGCGCTTATCCGGAACGGCCGCTGCGAGCCGCGAGCCGAGATGCCAAAACGCACAGATATCTCTTCCATCCTGATCATTGGAGCCGGTCCGATTGTCATCGGTCAGGCCTGCGAATTCGACTATTCCGGCACACAGGCCTGCAAAGCGCTGCGCGAAGAGGGCTACCGCATCATCCTGGTCAACTCGAACCCGGCCACGATCATGACCGATCCTGACCTTGCCGATGCGACCTATATCGAACCGATCACTCCGGAGCTTGTGGCCAAGATCATCGAAAAGGAGCGCCCGGACGCGCTGTTGCCGACAATGGGCGGCCAGACCGCTCTCAACTGCGCGCTCGACCTCGAACAGATGGGTGTCCTTGAAGAGTTTGGCGTGGAGATGATCGGCGCCCGCGGCGATGTGATTGAAAAGGCTGAAGATCGCGAGAAATTCCGGGCAGCGATGGACACCATCGGCTTGGAAAACCCGCGCGCGGCCATTGCTTCCTCACCTGCCATTCGCGACGACAACGGACGGATTACCGGTTACGATCGCAACGCGGGCTACCTGGAGGCCATGCGCGCCCTCGACGAAATCGGTCTTCCGGCTATCATCCGCCCAGCCTTCACCCTTGGCGGAACAGGTGGCGGCGTCGCCTATAACAGGGAAGAATTCGAGACCATCGTCCGCTCCGGCATTGACGCCTCCCCGGTCGGGCAGGTCCTGATCGACGAGAGCCTTCTGGGTTGGAAGGAATACGAGATGGAAGTCGTCCGCGACAAGGCGGACAACTGCATCATCATCTGTTCGATCGAGAATGTCGATCCGATGGGCGTGCACACGGGTGATTCCATCACGATCGCCCCAGCGCTCACGCTGACCGACAAGGAATACCAGATCATGCGGGACGCTTCGATCGCAGTCTTGCGCGAGATTGGTGTCGAAACCGGCGGTTCGAACGTCCAGTTCGCGGTCAATCCGGAAAACGGCCGGCTCGTGGTCATCGAAATGAACCCGCGTGTTTCGCGGTCATCCGCACTCGCCTCCAAGGCGACCGGCTTCCCGATTGCGAAAATCGCAGCAAAGCTGGCAGTCGGTTACACGCTCGATGAACTTGAAAACGACATCACCGGCGGCGCGACCCCGGCGTCCTTCGAGCCCACCATCGACTATGTCGTGACCAAGATCCCGCGCTTCGCCTTCGAGAAATTCCCGGGGTCGGAAGCAACGCTGACCACCGCTATGAAGTCGGTCGGTGAAGTCATGGCCATCGGACGTACCTTCAACGAAAGCCTGCAAAAAGCGCTGCGCGGTCTGGAAACCGGCCTGAACGGTTTTGATGAAACCGACATTCCCGGGCTCGACCAGGGCGACGACAGGAATGCACTGCGCGCCGCCGTCTCCACGCCAACCCCCATGCGTCTGCTCAATGTAGCCCAGGCCATGCGTTTCGGCATGACGATTGAAGAGATCAACCAGGCAAGTGGCATCGACGTTTGGTTCCTGGAGCAGATCTCCGACATTCTGGCCATGGAGGCAAAGGTCAGAAACATCGGGCTGCCGAGGGATGCTGTTAACCTGCGCAAACTGAAGGCCATGGGCTTTTCCGACGCGCGTCTGGCAAGCCTTGCAGGTCTCGACGCCAGCGATGTCGTCAAGCTGCGTGACGCGCTGAATGTGCATCCGGTCTACAAGCGCATCGATACATGCGCAGCCGAGTTCGCCTCACCGACCGCCTACATGTACTCGACTTACGAGGCTCCATTCATGGGCGCGCCGGCCTGCGAATCTGATCCATCGGACCGCAAGAAGGTTGTCATCCTCGGCGGTGGCCCGAACCGGATCGGCCAGGGGATCGAGTTCGACTATTGCTGCTGCCATGCGGCCTTTGCGCTCGACGATGCCGGGTATGAAACCATCATGGTCAACTGCAATCCGGAAACGGTCTCGACCGACTACGATACGTCCGACCGGCTCTACTTCGAACCGCTCACACCCGAAGATGTACTGGAGATCATCCGCAAGGAGCAGGAAAACGGAACGCTGCACGGCGTTATCGTGCAGTTCGGCGGTCAGACACCGCTGAAACTTGCACAGGCGCTCGTCAAGGCTGATGTGCCGATCCTCGGAACGTCGCCGGACATGATCGATCTGGCGGAAGACCGCGACCGTTTCCAGAAGCTGCTCGTCAAACTTGGTCTCAAACAGCCGGAGAATGGCATTGCCTACTCGGTCGAACAGGGCCGCTTGATCGCTGGCCAGCTCGGCCTGCCGCTGGTGGTTCGTCCGTCTTACGTTCTCGGCGGCCGCGCGATGCAGATCATCCGCGATGAGGAGGCCCTGAACTCCTACCTGCTTGGCACACTGCCGGAGCTCGTTCCGGCGGAAGTCCGGGCAAAATACCCCAATGACAAAACCGGCCAGATCAACACCGTTCTCGGCACCAATCCGCTGCTCTTCGACCGGTATCTGGACGGTGCCATCGAAGTGGATGTCGACGCGTTGTGCGATGGCAAGGACGTTTTCGTGTGCGGCATCATGGAGCACATCGAAGAGGCCGGCATTCACTCTGGCGACAGCGCCTGCTCGCTCCCGCCCTTCTCTCTGTCTCCGGACCTCATCGCGGAGCTGAAACGCCAGACAACGGCTCTGGCGCTTGCGCTGGAGGTCGGCGGTCTCATGAACGTCCAGTATGCCATCAAGGACGGCGAGATCTTCGTCCTTGAGGTCAACCCGCGTGCGTCCCGCACCGTGCCGTTTGTCGCCAAGACCATTGGGGCTCCGATCGCCAAGATCGCCAGCCGCGTGATGGCGGGGGAAAGCCTCGCCTCCTTTGGTCTGAGTGAAAAGCAGTTCGATCATATCGCCGTCAAGGAAGCCGTCTTCCCCTTCGCGCGCTTCCCGGGCGTCGATACGATCCTCGGACCGGAAATGCGCTCCACCGGGGAGGTAATGGGCCTCGACACGGCCTTCGGCACCGCCTTTGCGAAGTCCCAGATCGGATCGGGAATCGGTGTGCCGGACAAGGGCACTGCGTTCGTTTCCATGCGGGACCCGGACAAGGAAGGCGTCGTGGAAGCCGTGCGCAGCCTTGAGGCGGCAGGCTTTAAGATCATCGCCACGGGCGGCACCCAGAAATACCTTGAAGACCAGGGCATCTCGGTTAAGAAAATCAACAAGGTGCTTGAAGGCCGTCCGCATATCGTCGATGCTGTCAAGAACGGTGAGGTCCAGCTCGTCTTCAACACGACGGAAGGTGCGCAGGCCATTGCCGACAGCCGGTCCATGCGCCGGGCGGCTCTGCTGAACAAGGTCCCGTATTACACGACCCTTGCAGGCTCTGTCGCAGCAGCCAAGGGCATTACCGCACACAAGGCGGGAAGCCTTGAAGTAAGACCTTTACAATCCTACTTCGGCTAAGGCTATTATACACATGACCGGCCGGGAAAGCGCGCCTTTCCCGGCTTGGTTTGTTTTTGTAAATGCGCGGTCCTAGCAATGAGCAAGACGAGCTCGGATGGACCCAATAAGTTGAAGGTCTGAGACCCATGGAAAAAGTTCCGATGACCTCTGCCGGGTACAAAATGCTTCAGGATGAGCTGAAGGAGCGTACGACGGTTGAGCGTCCGCGCATCGTCGATGCCATCGCGGAAGCGCGTGCGCACGGCGATCTGTCGGAAAACGCCGAATACCATGCGGCAAAGGAAGCCCAGAGCCTGAACGAAGGCCGTATTTCGGAACTCGAAGATAAGCTGTCACGCGCTGAAGTCATCGATGTTACAAAGCTCTCTGGCGAGATTGTTAAGTTTGGTGCAACCGTGTCCCTCATTGACGAGGACACGGAAGAGGAAAAGCACTACATGATCGTCGGCGATGTTGAGTCCGACGTGAAGCAGAGCAAGGTATCCATTTCCTCTCCGATCGCGCGCGCGCTGATCGGAAAGTCTGTCGGTGACAGTGTCGAAGTGGCCGCTCCAGGTGGCGCGCGTTCCTACGAAATCGTGGAAGTCAAATTCCTCTGAACCTCTGACATTCCAATCAGATAACGCAAGACCAAGCAGCAACAAACGATTGCCGTTTTCCCTTTGACGCGTGCCGGTCACCCGCTAAGGTGTCACCAGTACGTGTTGGAGGTCATGCGATGGTCTTTCATGCTATTGGAGTGTGGCTGCTGGTGGCTGCCGTGCCGCTTTGGATCTATCGCTGGTATGCGTTTTCGAAGCTGGACGCACGCGAGCGCCGCATTTTCACGCGGATCGTCAGGCGCCGTCATGAGAACGCCTATGCGTTCGCCCTGCAGATGTTCGGCTTCCTGCTCGCGCTTGCCGCTGCCGTGATCGTGCTCGTCATGGGGCTGCGCTACATCAAGCAGGGCTCGATTGAATTCGGCGCCTACCGCGAAACCATCCGTAACCGTCTTTATTCCGGCGTCGACCCGATCGACCGGGCGCTGGACGCCTATCACTACGACCAGTTGATGCCGATCGCGATCATCACGACCTGCGCGCTCCTGAGCGTCGCCTTCACACTGGTCGCGACAGCGCTTCGGGATATTTCACTTATGTCCCGCCTCAACAAGAAACTGGAAGGCATGAAGGAACGTCAGGAACAGGCGGCAGCGGGCTAGGTTACCGACCCTGTAAGGGGTCATTGATTTGTGGTTTACGCGTCGATCGGCACCACCGGCTCGTCCTTGGTCCGGCGGATCGTCAGCGCCGTGCGCACGCTGTCAACATTCGCCGCGGCCGTCAGTTCCCGAATGACGAAGTTCTGGAACGCTTGCAAATCGGGCGCAACGCATTTCAGGAGGAAATCCACTTCGCCCGACAGCATGTAGCTCTCACGCACCAGCGGCCAGCTCTGAACCGTCTGCTCGAAGGCGATCAGGTCGGCTTCGGTCTGGCTGTGAAGCCCAACCATTGCGAAGGCGGTCACATCGTAGCCGAGCTGCTTTTCGTCGAGCAGTGTCCGGTAGCCCTGAATGAGACCGGCCTCCTCCAGAGCCCTTACCCGGCGCAAACAAGGTGGCGCGGATATGCCGACCCGTCTGGCCAACTCCACGTTGGTCATCCGGCCGTCATCTTGTAATTCTTTCAGGATCTGCCAATCGATGGCATCAAGCCGCGCTTTCAATCCTGTCTCCTTTGAACTCTGCCGCCCGCACCGCCTGTGGGTAGATCTCCTGAGGCGAGCTTGGCATCTTGCGGAAAAGCTGGTCTCCGCGATAACGTATTTCGTGTTGCCGAATTATGATTTTTTGCGCGTTTGTGCAACAGTATAACAAAATTGCGCACGATTCCGAAAGATTACGAAAGGGAAAGTTCTCCATAAATGCACAGCGAGCCGGAGATCTCCCCAGCATCCGTTTGGATCATGACGGATGGCAAGGCCGGTGACCTGGCACAATGTGTTGGCGTGGCGGAGGCAATTGGCGCACCTTTCGAAACCCGGACGATCGCACCACGCGCACCCTTTTCCTGGTGGCTGCCGCACGGCCCCATCGATCCACGCGAGCGCGAGACGCTACCCGGCAGCCCGATCGCACCACCCTATCCGAACATTGCCATCGCCTCGGGTCGTCGCGCCGCAGCCTATCTGCGCAGGCTGAAAAAACTCTCCAATGGTGCAACCTTCACTGTCTTTTTAAAGGACCCCCGGTCAGGCACCGGAACCGCCGACCTGATCTGGGTTCCCGAACACGACAAGTTGCGTGGCGGCAACGTCCTGGTCACCGTGACCTCACCCCACCGGTTTTCATCCGAAAAACTCGAAAAACTGCGTGCAGAGGCCGTGCCGGACATCGATGGGCTCGGCCACCCCCGGGTCGCCGTACTCGTTGGCGGCAACAGCCGCCATCATAGTTTTACACAAGACGATCAGGATCGGCTTCTGAACGGCCTCAAGGCAATGGCGGAGAATAATGATGCCCGTTTCATGATCACGACCTCAAGACGGACACCGCCTCCACTCGCCGATGGTTTGTCCAACCTGGCCAATTCGGGAGGGCATTGTTACTGGTCCGGCGAAGCGCCTAATCCGCTCGGCCATTACCTGGCAAAGGCGGATGCTATTGTAGCGACGGCCGATTCGACCAATATGATTGGCGAGGCCGCAGCAACCGGAAAACCCGTTCACGTGTTCCATCCGAGTGGCGGTCACGGCAAAATCACCCGTTTTTTGGAAAGTTTGGACCGTCTAGGGGTAACACAGCCCTTTCCAGGTCCGCTAAAAACAACTACCTACGAGCCGATAGATGCGACACCCGTCATCGCGGAACGCGTTCTGGCAGAGTTTGCAGCCGCAAGACGGCAGCGCAACGAGCCCTGACCAGCGTCATGACCTGGCGGGCTGAGACGACAAAAAGACAGGAAGAAGGTGGCTTCATGAGCACGGAACACAGCAAGCTATTGATCGTTGGCTCCGGTCCGGCCGGGTACACTGCGGCGATTTACGCGGCCCGCGCAATGATTGAACCGACGCTGGTTGCCGGAATTCAGCCGGGCGGGCAGCTGACGATTACCACCGATGTCGAGAATTACCCGGGCTTCGCGGATCCGATCATGGGCCCCTGGCTTATGGAGCAGATGCAAAAGCAAGCCGAAAATGTTGGCACGAAGGTCCTCTATGACACGATCATCAAAGCCGACCTGTCACAGCGGCCGTTCCGCCTGGAAGCCGACAGCGGTACGGTGTTCACCGCCGACACGCTCGTGATTGCGACCGGTGCCCAGGCGCGCTGGCTTGGCCTTCAGTCTGAAAAGGACTATATGGGCGCCGGTGTCTCGGCCTGCGCAACCTGCGACGGTTTCTTCTACCGGAACCGGGAAGTGGTCGTGGTCGGTGGCGGCAACACAGCGGTCGAAGAAGCCCTCTATCTGTCCAATCTTGCCTCCAAGGTCACCTTGGTGCATCGCCGCGACAGCCTGCGCGCTGAAAAGATCCTCCAGGACCGGCTGTTTCAGAACCCGAAGATCGACGTTATCTGGGACCATCAGGTCGACGAGATCCTGGGCGGCGGCGAGCCGAAAGCGGTCACTGGCGTTCGCCTGAAAAGCACGAAGACAGGCGAATTCCAGGAAGTTTCCACTGACGGTGTCTTCATCGCCATCGGCCACGCACCATCCGTGGAACTGTTCAAGGATCAGCTGGAACTGAAGCCGAACGGCTACCTGGAAACGGCTCCGGATTCGACAAGGACGTCGATCCCGGGTGTTTTCGCTGCAGGCGATGTCACAGACGACATTTACCGTCAGGCCGTCACTGCCGCCGGCATGGGCTGCATGGCCGCCCTTGAAGCGGAAAAGTTTCTGGCTGAACATGAGGCTGCAACGACACAGCAGGCTGCCGAGTAACGCCACTGATTGTCCTGCGGAGGGGCATGCATGGATTGGGACAAATTGCGCATCTTTCATGCAGCCGCCCAGGCTGGCAGCTTCACGCATGCGGGCGACACACTGCACATGAGCCAGTCGGCTGTCAGCCGTCAGGTGAGTGCGCTGGAACATGACCTTGGCGTCGCCCTGTTTCACCGGCACGCCCGCGGGCTGCTTTTGACCGAACAGGGCGAGCTCCTCTACCGGACGGCAAGCGATGTCCTGATGAAGCTGGAGTCGGTGCAGTCCAGCCTCACCGACAGCAAGGAAAAACCGTCGGGCATCTTGCGTGTGACCACCACTGTCGGGCTTGGATCAACCTGGCTGACGTCGCGCATCAAAAGCTTCATCGACCTTTATCCGGAGGTCGACCTGCATCTGATCTTCGACGACGACGAGCTGGATCTCGGCATGCGCGAGGCCGATGTCGCCATCCGCCTGCGCCAGCCGACCCAGCCGGACCTGATCCAGCGCAAGCTGTTCACGGTGCATTTTCATGTTTATGCCGCACCCGAATACATTCAACGGTTCGGCTCTCCGTCCTCGATAGAGGATATCGACAACCACCGCATCATCACCTTCGGCGAGCAAGCCCCTGCCTACCTCAGATCCATGAACTGGCTGGACTCCGCCGGCAGGCCCGCCGGCGAACCGCGGCGCTCCGTCCTGAAGGTCAACAACCTGGTTGCGATCAAACGCGCCGTTCAGTCAGGCGTCGGCATCGCGATCCTGCCCGACTACATCATCGATCACGCGACCAATCTGGTGCCGGTCCTGACCGAACAGGAAGACAAGGTCCCCTCTTTCGACACCTATTTCGTCTATCCCTCGGAATTGAAGAACACGGCCCGCGTAAAGGCCTTCCGGGAATTCCTGCTGACAAGCGCCGAAAAATGGGTCTATTGACCGAAGCGGCTCGCCTAAAAATTGAGCAGCACAAAAATCCAGCACACCTGTGATATTTTTGCGTCACTTTAGGAAACTTGGCGGTTTTCTTCAGCTGATAAAGTAATTACTTGAGGCGGACAGTAAACGGAATCCGGCAAGAACCTGTTGTTATACAATAACAATTCCAGATTGAAGAAATGTCGGCGCCAAGCNCTGCGTGAAATGCATAGCAGATTTGCACGGCTGCCACTTGTTTGCGCAGCTTGTGCACCGCATATAAGCAGCACTGTTGGTCACACGGGCGTCACATCCTCCTCCCAGTGATGTCCAGACCAGCTGTTCCCCTCTGGAAGGTGATTCCACTGTATTCAGTGAATCAAAATAAACTGCCGGGTCTTTTAAGACCCGGCTCTTTTTTTGTCCAGATGAGATTTATGAGCGAACCGCAGCACCGCTGCTTCGTCACATGAACAGCTTTTCGCCGCTCAGGTTCTCGTAAAGACCGGCCACCTGCTCGCCATAGCCGTTGTAAAGCAGCGTATCGCGGCGCTCTTCCGTTCCCAGAAGTCTTTCTGTTGCTTGCGACCAGCGACGGTGTGGCACTTCGGGGTTAACGTTCGCCCAGAAACCATATTCCTTGGGCTGGATCTCTTCCCAGAAGCTGACGGGTCGCTCGGACGTGAACGAGATCCGTACCACCGACTTGATGCACTTGAAGCCGTATTTCCAGGGAGTCACCAGGCGCACAGGCGCGCCGAACTGCTTGGCGAGCGGCTTGCCGTAAATGCCCGTCGCCATGAAGGCGAGTTCGTTGGTGGCTTCTTCCAGCGTCAGCCCTTCCACATAAGGCCAGGGATACCAGGTCTGCTTCTGGCCGCTTGCGATGGAAGGATCGAGGAAGGTTTCGAAGCGCAGATACTTCGCATCGGTCTGCGGACCTGCCAGCTTGACCAGCTCTGCAAGCGGGAAACCGGACCAGGGCACCGCCATCGACCAGGCTTCTACGCAGCGGTGCCTGTAAAGGCGTTCTTCCAGCGGCATCTTGGAAAGAAGGGTATCTATGTCGACGATCTGCGGATTGTCGATCAGTCCGTCCAGCGTCACGGTCCAGGGCCGGATCTGGAGCTGCTGCGCGGCCGGCCAGATCTGTTTGTGTGAGCCGAATTCGTAGAAGTTGTTGTATTTGGAGGCAACATCTTCTGCAGTCACGTCCCGGTCCAGCTTGAAGGCAGCGTTGCGTTCCACCGGATAAAGCCCTGCGCTCGGGTCTTCCTCGGCAAATGCCGGGCGCACACCGAGACCGGTGCCAAGAAGCGCACCGCTCCCGGCAAGGCCCGCCAGAATCTGACGGCGGTTCAAAAACACATGTTCCGGTGTGGCCTCGCGCTCCGGGATTTCCCAGCTGCGCTTCTTCAAGATGTTCATGTTGTGGCTCCTGTTTGCCAAAGAAAGAACCGGAATCGGCCTTCAAAGGCAAATAACGCCCTAGTGACCGGGAACAATCGGATCGTGAAGAAAAACAGGCGCTGCGGAGGGGGACGTGCTTCAATCTTGTGCGTTGTCCGCTTCCAGTTCTGAGCCTGAAGCCTCTTGCAAGGCGCCACCCCCCCCCCCCCCCCCCCCCTGTTTCATATTGGAAAAACTGACAAGTGAAGGGAGGACACAAATGTCGATCGAAAGCGTATTGAACAGTGCCGTGGCGGACGAGAAAGTCCCATTCGTTGTCGGAATGACCGGCAATTCCGAGGGGATCACGTCCTCCCACGCAACCGGGAATGCCACCTCTTCAATGGCGGTGGATGCCGATACCGTTTTTCGCATTTTCTCCATGACCAAGGCGGTTGGAGGCCTTGCTGCCGCTATTTTGGTGGACCGGGGCAAGCTCACGCTCGACACACCGGTCGGCGATGTTCTGAGCGCCTGGAACGACTTGAAAGTGCTTGAGGGTTTCGATGGCGACAAGCCGGTGCTGCGCGCCCCGAAGACCCGGGCCACATTGCGCCATCTGGTCACTCACACAAGCGGTTTGGAATACGAATTCTGGAACACGGACGTTCCCAGGTACATGGAACTGACCGGTCATCCCACAATCCTGTCTGGATTGAAGAGTTCGCTCAACTACCCTCTGACATTCGATCCGGGAACCCGCTGGGGCTACGGCCCAAGCACCGATTGGCTCGGCCAGATAGTTGAAGCTGCCGACGGCAGGCGTATTGATGCTTTCTGCCATGAAGAAATTTTTGAACCGCTTGGCATGACGAGCACGGCCTTCGAACCGGAAGGGTTGCAGGATCGGCTCGCCGACGTCTTCATCCGCGGCGAGGATGGAAAATTTGGTCCAATGGAGCTGGCTCCCCCATCAATGCCTGAAGTTTACGGCATGGGGCATGCGCTCTATTCCACGCCCAACGACTACATGCGTTTCCTGCGTATGTTGTTGAACAAGGGACAGTTGGACGGAAATCGCATTTTGTCTGAGAACGGCGCGGAAACGATGCTCGGTGACCAGATGCATGGTCTGAAGTTTCAAAGAATGGTGTCTTGTTCTCCCATAACGGCTGACGTGGTCCTGCCGGACGATACGGCTCACAGCATGATCGCGACACTGCATACGTCGGATATTCCCGGAAAGCGGTCCGCGGGAACACAAAGCTGGGCGGGCGTGTGCAATACCCACTACTGGGTCGACCCGAGCAAGGATCTGGCCGCAGTCATCATGACCCAGTCCCTTCCCTTTGTTGAACCCCCATTCATGGAGACCTACGACGCCTTCGAACGCGCGGTCTACACGGTCAATTGACGCTTGGCCCTGGTGACGACAATGGCGTTAGGACCCAATGTGCGTGAAGTTCAGACCTCATCCCAAAGTGGATCCATCATATCCAGATAAGCAAAACAAAGAGGGGCCACTTGGGCCCCTCTCTCTTTCTCTGGATCGGGTGACAAACGACCGGTTAGGCCGCCTGCTTGCCCGAGCGCTGAAGCGCCTGTTCGGCGGCCTTGCCCGTGAGTTCCGCCATATGGTCGAACCCGGACGTATAGCTCGCCACACCGGCGGTCGCCGATCTCAGCTCGATGATCAGATCACTAATCTCCGCCTCCGGCATAAGCGCCTGAACCTCATCCCAGCCCGGCCAGTTGGGACGCGAGTCGAACCCGAGCAGCTGCCCGCGCCGCGCCGAGACGATCGCATTCACCCGCGCCGTGGCATCGTTCGGGCAGGCGATCACCACCTTGTGGATCGGCTCAAGCAAGACCGGTTTGCATTCAGGCAAACCTTCCCGGATCGCCAGAATACCTGCCATCTTGAAAGCCTGGTCGGAGCTGTCGACGGAATGGTAGGAGCCGTCGGTCAAACAGACCGCCACATCCACGACCGGAAAGCCGAAGGTGCCACGTGTGAGTGCGTCCTGAGCGCCATCTCTCACGGACGGAATATACTGCTTGGGAACAACACCGCCCGTGATCGTATCCGAGAACTGAATGCCCTCCCCCCTTGGAAGCGGCGAGATCTCAAGAACGACATCCCCGAACTGCCCGTGTCCGCCGGACTGTTTCTTGTGGCGGCCACGCACAGAAGTCTTGCCCCGGATGGTTTCGGCGTAAGGGACATGTGGCGTGTGTGCCGTGACGTCCAGGCCGTATTTTCCGGCAAGCCTTTCCTGGGCGACCCTGAGGTGCATCTCGCCCTGTCCTTTCAGAAGGGTTTCGGCCGTTGTCTGGTTCTGGCTGATCGAAAGCGATGGATCTTCTTCCACCAGTTTCGTCAAGGCAGCCGACAGCCGGACCTCGTCCTTTCTTTGCGCTGCCGCGACCGCCGTTGCCAACACAGGACTGCGCGGTTCTGCGGTCGAAAGGCTGGCGATCGGCCCTTCCGCGTCGCTCAAAAGATCCCCGGTCTCAACATGGTCCATGCGCCCGAGCGCGACCAGGTCCCCCTTGCTTGCCGAGGCAATCTTGCTGGCGTGCTGGCCGAAGATCGAAAACAGTCCGGAAACCTTGACCTCGTCACTGCCGTTCCGGAACAGGCTGTCCCCATCAGAAACCTGTCCTTCCAGAATTCTGGCAACAGACAGCTTGCCGCCATGCTGGGTGTGCAGGGTTTTAACAACCTGGAACACAGCGCGGCTCTCGTCGTCCAGCAAGCGCTGTTTGAGGACGTCAACGCCTGGTGCTTCGTGGCGGAGCGCTTTCAAGAGGCGGCTGACGCCATTGCCGTGATCGGCGGAACCGAAGAACACCGGACAGATCAATCCGTCCTGCATTTCCTTGACCAAATCCGCAAACACAAGATCCCGATCGGGGGCGATATCCTCCAGAAGCGCTTCCATCAGGTCGTCGTCATGATCGGCCAGATGCTCGAGCATGGTGAAACGGGCTTCGTGTTCGCGCGTCCGGTCTTCATCGGACATGTCGATCTGCGTGCTCTCTTCTTTCTCGTGATAGACGTGAGCCCGTTCAAGCGCCAGGTCGATGAAGCCAGTCGCCTGGCCGTTCTCCCAGATGGGGATCTGTCTCAGAACCAGCGGAACAGCGGACGCCGGTTGCAGCACGTTCAGAACATCGCGCACGCGGCGGCTGCTCTTGTCGATCTTGTTCAAAAACAAAACCCGCGGAATGGCGCGGGCTTCAAGAGCTTTCAGGATGAGCTGCAGGGCTGGAACCTTGCGCTCGTCGTCCTCCGCAACGACAACGGCCATGTCAACGCCGCTGAGAGCCCCGTCCATCTCGCTCAGGAATTCCACGGATCCGGGACAATCGACAAAGACGAAGTTGTCGCCCAGATATTCGGTATTGGCGATGTTGATTTCCACGCTCATTCCATGAGCGCGCGCTTCCGGCGATGCATCGCCGACGGTGTTTCCGTCGGTCACTGTACCTTGCCGGGCCAGCTTGTCCGTCCGCGCGAGCAAAGCCTCCAAGAGACTTGTTTTGCCGCTGCCGAACGGACCGACAAGGGCGATACAGCGCGGCGTACTGCCGGCAGCTGATCCTTTTCCGTTTGTAGAGTTTGCCATAATGAGCCTCCCGTATGTTCGAGGATATCCCCCGTAACAACGCGGCATGGCCGGTGAGGAACGCGGGCCTGCTGCGTCACGCCCGGATGGGGCCGATGGCTTGAATTCCGGCGCCAAACGACGCCGGCACCTTGGTTAGACGGCACATCGACCAAGGGCGGTCTGCCATCGTCGCGCCGAATGTGGCTTGAAGGCAAGGGAATATTACGTCGCAGCGCAGCATTTACCGCGAATTTCGCTCATAAGCCGCGGATATTATTAAGCTTTTCCTTAGTGTTGTTATGTATGCATTCTCCACCGGCCGATGCATCCGGCACGCGGACCTTTGAGAGAAGACAAAATGGCCAAACGACCAAAGAAACGTGCGAGCCTCCGGGAAATCCTGCAGTCGACTTCCCTTGCCCTTTTCCCGGCCGAGGACGGCAGGGCCGTCATCGGTATCGACACGGCCGACAGCGAAGGAGATACTGCGCTTCATATCCTGGCCCACCGCGGCGACAGATATGGATGCCGGGTCCTTCTTGAAGAGGGGGCGGATCCAAACCTCCAGGGTGACCTTGGCTACACTCCGCTTCACTACGCAGTGATGAAAGAAGATCTGGATCTTGCCGCATTGCTGCTGGAATATGGAGCCAACGCGGGTGTCTCCTCAGAGTTCGGCGAGACACCGGTCGCAATGGCCCGGGAAAGAGGCTTCAAGCCCGCCGGGTTGTGATCCGTTCGGCCTGCTTGGGCCGACAAACAAAAAACTCGACTGTGCAGGTGTGCTCATGACGTTCCGAATTGGTCTTTGGGGTCTCGCCCTTTTCGCTCTGGCTTCAGGACAAGCTGCAGCCCAGACCAATCAGCTGCGTGGCCTGCCCCAATCCGGAAACTCGCAGCTTCCGTCAGCAGAACAACAGCTCAACCAGA